>Ga0233443_1000512_pt1 | contig 42125 bp, 40 predicted proteins | sample SI_123_September_2_FD_182784 | JGI IMG/M metagenome (GOLD analysis project Ga0233443, IMG submission 182784) | Seawater microbial communities from Saanich Inlet, British Columbia, Canada - SI_123_September2016_200_MG | ecosystem: Environmental > Aquatic > Marine > Inlet | place: Canada: British...
CACAAGAGACTTTCACTCTCTGGATTTAAAACTCAATCACACCTTCAATCCCAGAATTTAAATTTGTATTTTTAGAATTTATTCTAAGCTTCCGGTGTGGTGCTCATGCTCATGCTGGGCACACACAATAAATAAAACCAATGCTTAAATTCACCCAAAATTCGATAGTCTCGTCCTTCAACCAACGTCGAGTCCTAGGGACATTGACATCTCCGAAAGCCGCACTGTCGTTATTTTAACCGTTATAGCAAATAAAAATAAATCACATAGACCATTTTGACAGAACATCTTAAAAAAAATGAATACGATCTTTTAATATTAGGTGGAGGAATCAACGGTTGTATGCTATATAGAACCGGAACTAACTCTTCAAAGAAAGTCATTCTAATTGAAAAAAATGATTATTCTTCCGGCACATCTCAAGCCTCAGGAATGATGGTTTGGGGAGGGATTCTATATCTAAAGAATTTAGAATTCAATCTCGTACGAAAGTTATGTAAAGCAAGAGATAATCTGATCAAACATTCCAATCAAGTTTATACACGACATTTCAACTTTGCCTTTCTAAAAAATGGCGAACGTTCATTATTCGTAACAAGAGGAGGTCTCGGACTATATCGCTTACTAGGACTATTGGAACGATCTGCAACAAAATCAACAACTAATAAACAACTTCCTTTCCAATGGGATAAATGTAAATTTAAAGACGGATTGTCATATGAAGAAGGATTTTTGAAAAAAAGTGATAGTCAATTCATCATTAGTTGGCTTTTTCGAAAAGTTAAGTCTGAATCTAAAACCTATAACTATTCGAATGTTAAACAAATAGAATGGCTAGACTCGAATAAGCATTTTGAGATTAAATTTAGTGACGCTAACAAACAAATGAATACCATTTTCGCAAAAACAATTGTTAATACATGTGGTATTTGGGCAGATGGTGTGAATGAAAAGTTCAACATTAAAACAAAAGCTTCTCACCATTTGAGTAAGGGCGTGTACTTATTATTTAAAAACACTAATAATCAAAAAGATGCCTTCGTTGTTGATATGGAGGAACAAGGTGATACTCTTTGCTGGATTCCATGGGGTAAAACAATTATGTGGGGACCTACTGAAACAACGATAAATTCAATTGAAGAATTACCAGTTACGAAAGATGATGTTCAGTTTTTACTTGATAAACTGAATTCAAAGTTGGAAAAGAAACTAGATTTTCAAGATATTATTAACGTTCGAACTGGGATTCGTCCATTGGTCAAGATTAACGACAAAAAAGTCAAATACAGTCTCGAACTTAGCCGGAAAGCTATTTTGGAATCTGATAAAAATCTTCCATGGCACACTGTTTTTGGAGGTAAATTATCCGGAAGCTTAGAATTCTCAAATAAAGTATATTACAATATTTTCAAAAAAAATCCATATCAAATACAATACAACTCAACAATTGAATCCCCAATGACGAAGGAATTTTTCAACGGAATGAATTTACCAGATGTCAAATGGTCTGTCGAACATACTCAAGTTCGTTGTTTGGAAGACTATTTGAGAAGAAGAACTAATATTGCTCAATGGATCCCGGTTGGAGGACTTGGTTTTAACAATGAATACCTTGACGACATAAAGAAAATAAGTAAGTTGATCCACCCATCTGATAAAGATGCAGACTACGACTTTAAAAATTACACCAACATTCAAAGAATAGAAAGATCCAAATGGAAAAACTAGCTATACAAGGAGGAAAAAAGGCTGTACAGTCATCCATTAATATATTTGATGAGCAAACTCGCTGGCCTCAAATTGGTAAAAATGAATTGAACGCAATCAATTCTCTTTTTGAAGACGCAAATATTTCAACTCACCCGGTCATACGTGATTTGGAAAACGCTTATTGTGAAAGAATCGGATCAAAGTATGCATTGGCACATAATAACGGAACTTCTGCGCTTTTGGCGGCATTCTGGGCGCTTGATTTAAAACCAGGCGATGAGATACTTGTACCAACAGCAACATTCTGGGCAAGTGCATTGCCAATGATGTGGCTTGGACTAGTTCCAATCTTTTGTGAGTCTGAAGAAACAGAACTAGGGCTGGATTTAGAAGATGTCCAAAATAAATGGAATCCTAATGTAAAAGCTATTGTGATTGTTCCCCTTTGGGGAATACCTGGGAATTATGGCTCAATTTTAAAATTTGCTAATGAAAAAGAGTTGCTAGTTATTGAAGATGCATCTCATGCGCATGGAGCAATCTATAAAAATAAAGCTGTCGGTTCATTTGGAGACATTTCAGTTTTCAGCTTACAAGGAGACAAACTAGCTCCTGCAGGTGAAGGAGGAATTCTGTTAACTGACAATATTGAATATTACCATAAAGCAATGCTTCTTGGTGATATTACACGTATATTAGATTTAGATACTCCTGATAGGCGGTTTGCAGCTACAAGTTTCGGGATTAAAACAAGAATTGCTTCTGTTTCGGCAGCAATTGCTTTGGGTTCTCTCAAAAAACTTGATGAACGGAATGCAGTTAGAAAAGCCAATATGAAACGCTTATCGGAAGCTCTTTCAACATACGGATTCGACTGTTACAGTGATACTCCTAATTGGAGTAGAACATATTTTGAATTTGTTGCAAGACCTCGGTTAAATTCCGAAAACATTCTCGCACCGGACGAATGGATAACATCTTTGATATCTGAGGGTTGTAAAGTTATTAAACCTAGATACCCGCTCCTGCACGAACAACCTTTCTTTACAGAAGGCGTATTTAAAAAAGTCTTAAGAATTGATGAATCTAAATGCCCGGAATATTTTCCAGGTGGATTTGAAAAAACCAGATTAGTAAATAATGAACTTATAAAATTTCCTTGTTTCACAACTTCAGAACAAAATGTCCTTGACGAATATATTTCTGCTATTCACAAAATCGGAACATCCCAGAAAGAAATTAAAGTAATATTAGCTAAAAATTAATGCGCTATAAATTATACAACATATTTATGCATTCGATACATATGATTATAATTATGTCATCAATTTTTGGCTTTTTATTGACAGACTTTCTCGTCTATTATCTCATATTACAAGCCTTAATATTATGCTCATGGCTTGGATATGGATTCTATGATAAACGATGGGGACGGTGCGTTATTACAGAAATACAATGGGGAATTAAAGATTCATATAGTCTGAGGCCACAAACAGAATCCTATATTCAGTACTGGCTGAAATACAAGTTGGAAATAGATGCAAATGAATCAAAAGTTGATAAATATGTGACCGCCATATATATATTAACATTCTTTGCAGGTATAGTAAGATATGTTGGATTCGTTCCTTAATTTACTTGCTACAACAATATGTAAAAATGCATTAAAACGCATGATACCCAAACCATTATGGGCAATAAATAAATAATACCATATGCAAAATCATTGTGGACAAATGTTCAAATTTGGATTGTTGATCCTATTCACAGTTCTAAGCGCTTCTTCCAAAGGGCAAAATTCGGATTATGTAAGAAGCGGAGGTGTAGAGATCTATTATCGGGATTATGGAGAAGGAATTCCCGTAGTTTTACTCAGCGGAGGGCCGGGTCAATCGAGTGATGTGTTGCTTCCAATAGTTGAAAAACTAAAAGGTAAGTACCGGGTGATTCTTGTTGACCAAAGAGGGACAGGCAAATCAACACTGGAGACCATTGACAGTACCACGATAACACTGGACAACTATGTAGAAGACATCAACAACGTTCGGAAATATTTAAATATTGAAGACTGGGCTGTAATTGGTCATTCTTGGGGCGGTGGTTTAGCTATGGCCTTAACGGCAAAGTACCCTCATCATACATCCAAATTGATCCTGGTCGGATCTATCGGAATCGACTCTGACTTTTTAGATTACGTTTGGGATAATCTGCGATATACAAAGGATGATCTTGAAAGCCTATCGTACTGGTCCGACGCTAATGTGAGAGCTAAAAATCCTGAGCGGGCGGCATATGAATGGTATAGCACACTTCTGCCTTCACGCCTTTATAACCTGGCAAAGAAGAGGGAAATTTTAAAGAATTATGTGATTGAGCCAAATAGTCTTGATATTGGGCCTCTGATGTTCAGACAATTGGCGGCAAATGGCTATGATTTCAAGCCTGAATTAGAATATTTCAATAAGCCCACACTAATCATACAGGGAAGGCAAGGTTTTCTGGGTGGTTGGACAGCCTTTACTATCTATCAGACAATACCTGATTGTGAAATCAAATTCATAGAAAAGTGTGGTCACTTTCCATTTATTGAAAGATCAGAACAGTTCTATGAAGCCCTTGAAACATTCCTTGAATATTAATCACTTCAGGAAGTTCAAAAACGGCCCTTGACACAAGCTAAATCCAATGCCCTTCTATTTTATATCTTTGTAACTAACCGTAGATAGTCAAACCTATCATCCTACGTATAGGAACCGATGGACGACCAATCTCTGAATAATAAACCGAGAATTCTTTCTCTATCAGATCCCAGTCTATTTGTTTTGACAAAAGACATAACTCGTGTTCCAAATTAATGAACCTTTCCAAAGGTGTGTCAAAAATACTTAACTGCGGTGCTTTGTCTTGTTTACCAACCATATCTGCAAGCTTTTTTACTAAAATACTTATTTGCCTGCAATTACATGAACTTATTGAAATAGTTTACCAACTGGTTATCAACAATCTAATGTGTTTTTAAGGGATGACTAGATAGCGGGGCACTGTGTTTAGCTATACCGTTGGGTTTCATGTAAAAATATGAGATCAAATCATAAAAGTAAAAATTACCTTCGACTGCCCAATAAGAGTAAATATTACCCTTGTATTATGACTTTATTTAAAAAAGACCAGCCATTTAATAATTTACCGTTACTTCCTCCAAAAGAAGAGTTGGAAACAAAGAAGGTAGTACTTAAAGTGATATCTGCAAGTAGAGCTTTAGCTCAATTAAATGCAGCTATCATTAATCTTCCTAATCCAAGATTATTTCTTGACACCATTCACTTACAGTAAACAAAAGCAAGTTCATAAATTGAAAATATTATTACAACAAATGACGACCTATACAAATCGGTGGTTGCTGACATGAAGTTGGAAAATTCTGCGATAATGGAAGTGCTAAGTTATAAGGAAGCTCGTTGGCTTGGGTTAGAACGCTTAGAATCAAAACAGTTTATTACGACTAATCTTTGCATAGAAATAGTTCAATGTATAAAGCAAAATACAGCTGGTATCAGAGTAACTCCGGGCACGACGCTATCAAATACAAAAGGAGATGTAATTTATTCTCCTCCATCTGGAGAAGATATAATACGTGAGAAATTAGCAAATCTCGAAAGATTTATAAATCAAGACTCTTCTTTGGATCCTTTAAATAAGCTTGCATTAATGCATTACCAATTCGAAGCGATTCATCCCTTTTCTGATGGCAGCGGAAGAACGGGAAGAATTCTATTATTGTTGTATTTAAAAATGGAGCACCTATTAGATATACCAGCAATATACTTAAGCGAATACATTATTGAGAACAAATCAGATTATTATAAAAAGTTAAGAAATGTAACTGAAAAAAATGATTGGGAAAGCATGATATTATATATGCTTGACATGATAGAAACAACAGCAAAGAAAGGTTTGGTAAGACTAGAAGGAATCTTAACGTTAATGGAGGAAAGTGCGGAGAAAATTAAAAATGATCTACCGAACGCTTATTCAAAAGATTTAATAGAAATATTGTTTAGATTGCCATATACAAAAAGACAGTTCTTAATAAATGCTGGATTAGGAACACCTAAAGCTGTCGGTAATTATCTTATTGCACTTGAAGTATATGGATTTCTTAAATCGTATAAGGTAGGTAAAGAAAACTTTATCTTAATCACCAATTAATGAAATTATTAGAAATAAATTAATAAAACACAAAAACTCAACAACATGTATGGTTAGCGGTAATTTATCACCGGAAATAGCATTTTAATTACTTTTACATTTATTTACATTCTTTTTACACTCATTATTACACTTATTCAATACATATTTCCAGCTTTACCGAAAATTCAAATTATGTTTATTAGATTTTCAATTCCCGCCATTATTTCAATGCTGCTGATCTCTGTTTCATGTAGCAGTCAGGAGACAACCAAGGAACACTCAAAGAAAACAACCGAAGAATTAGAATCCGGGGTTTCAAAAAAGGACGAACCCCACCGATACGGTGGTTGGTACTGTCCTGACAATTTTGGTTTTGTTCCTGTAGATATTCAGAATCTTGATGAAGTTCCGGCGATTGCAGACCGACTGCCAACTGAACAGGAACTCCACGATAACATGTCTCTCATTAATGTAGATACCGAGAAATATCCTGATGCGAGAGCCTTGGAAATGGATCTTCCCAGAGTGGCCAGCATTTATTCAAAACGTAAAGGCATGAGCGAGCTGATCATTGTTATACAGGCTATAGTTGTTCAAGAGGATACAGTTGTGGGTTACCGTTTCGCAAACGGTGGAAATGGTTCGGCTTGGTTAAGCGATGTAACCTTCCTCTCCGAGGATGAGGTTGTTGGCAAGGGCGCACAGCCGTTCTTCTATTCAAGGTCTATGATGAAAGCCAAGACAGAGGACATCTGGAGAGCCATCGGCACCACAGACTACTTTAAACAACTCGGAGAGAAATTCGACAAGAAAGAATTCTTTTCAGCTGAGTGGAATTCGGAATCTCAAGCACATTTGAATCTTGACACTGATGGTGAGAAAGCTGCTGGATATGTCGGGATGGTCTACGGCAATTATTACCTGCACATAGATTACATTCGAGATGGATTTCATTATTCCGAAAAGCTGCTGATAATGGAGAATCATGAGGACAATACCACCGAGCTATTCTTTGCGAGTGGACCATATCCCGAGGACTTTGAAAAACAGAAGTCGAATTGGGACAGTTGGGTTGAAGTAGTGAAGAAGGCCAGCGAGGCTGATTGATCAAAGATTCTAATCAATGATATTAAGAACTATACTCAGTCTAATAATTGCGTTTATTGTTTGCTCCTGTTTTGGGCAACCATCGAAGAGCGGACTTCTGATTGAATACGGTCCTAACCTCGGAGCAATTGACAAATACTCAGCTGGAAATTACATATTTATCACAGCTACGATCACGAATGACAGTACCATTCCAATTCATCTTCATGTAGCCATATCAGAAGAATTCAATTTTCCAGATTCTTGTAGCGATAATAGGTATAAAGTATTCTTATTGCCAAAAGGACTGACCCCAGATACAGCAATATTATATAATCACATAACTGATGGAGTAAGTAACTTCTTAGACAGGTGCTTAGACAATCCTTATGTCTTAGATAAAACCCTTGAACCCGGTGAATACTCTGTTATAACCATTGGAACACTATTAGCCAGGCCTGTAAAATGTTCCGTAGTTGCGTTGCCGAGAGCGGTATTCGCACAAAGTGATGGCCATAGTTTTCAAGCATGTGATAGTCGAATGAATCAAGATAGATCAACTAATCCTCACTTAGCATTAGGGATTAAATTCGTCTTTTATAGAGGTAAGTCTCAACCAGAAACGTGTATCCTCCATCCCTGCGGTCAAATCTCTTATCCTGAACCTTAGATTGAAAAAAGTACCACTAATGTGTATGATTTTCATAGCAACTAAACGCAGCTACGCAACATACACCGACTGTTGTAAGCAATAAATCCTATTATTGAGAAATGGAAGAATTAATCAAAAAAATAAAAAACAGTATACTTTTAAGCTCAGAAGCAGAAGAATATCTTATTTCTATTTCAAAAGACAAAATAGTTCCTAAAGGATCAATCTTAATCCGTCAAGGACAAACCGTAAATAAGATTTATTTTGTAACAGGTGGCTGTTTAAGATCATACTGCATTGATAAAAGTGGGAAAGAGCACACCTTGCATTTTGCGATTAAAAACAATTGGATTAGTGATTATATTGCTATTCACGGTAATGAATCCGCAACGTTAACAATAGAATGTCTTACGAAATCAAACATCATTGAGTTTAATGCTAACGAGATTAATGGAATGCTAACAAGATTTCCTGAATTAGAACCCTTTCAAAGGGATAATTTAGAACGCCTTTTTGTAAGTCTCCAAAAGAGAATTTTAAACCAGTTACAATTATCTGCTACTGAAAGGTATGGCTTGTTTTTAGAGGAATACCCCAATGTAGAGCAGCACACCCGAAATTATCACATCGCATCTTATTTAGGTATCACGCAGGAAAGCTTGAGCCGTATTAGAGTTGAAAAGGCAAAAAAATAGGTTTCTTACCATAGGTCAAATTTTTTCTGCAACCCTCACTCTATCTTTGTATCAAATTATTAGAAACAAATAAATTGATATAAATATGAAAGCATTACAAATAATAAGATACGGTGAGATTAAAGATAGTTTGGCCTTAAACGAAATAAATAAACCAACGGTACAAGTCAAAGATGTACTTATCGAAGTTAAGGCTGCTGCCATTAATCCGATAGACAAGCTTATAATCCTGGGAAACCTGCAAGGCATGCTCCCTATTCCACTACCTAGTACAATCGCTTATGATGTTAGTGGAATTGTAGTTGAAAAAGGAGATGAAGTAGGTAATTTTGAAATTGGAGACTTGGTTTTTGCAAGAGTACCTCAAGAACAAATGGGCACTATAGCAGAATATGTTGCTGTAACCAGTGTTGCCGTTTCAAAAAAACCTGGAAACATTTCTTTCGAAGAGGCTGCAAGTTTACCATTAGCAGGACTTACTGCCTTGCAATCCTTGGAATACGCAAGAATAAAAGAAAACGACAAAGTCCTTATTCACGCAGGTTCAGGTGGTGTGGGTAGTTTAGCAATTCAGTATGCCAAGGCAAAAAGAGCTTATGTATATACTACCACAAGTACCAACAATGTAAAGTGGGTTAATGAACTTGGAGCAGACAGAGTAATTGATTACAAAACAGAGGACTATAAAACCATCGTAAAAGACGCTGATATAGTTTTTGATACACTTGGCAACAACTATACTTTGGAAGCTTTTGAGCTTATTAAGCAAGGCGGAAGAGTTGTTAGCATTATTGGTGCTTTAGATGAGGAGACTGCTAAAATGTTCGGGATGGCTGACTACAAATTACCAAAAGAATTAGCTAAACAAATTAGTGCTAAAGAAGCAACTTATAAATATATTTTCATGCAACCGAATGGTTCCCATTTAGGTGAAATTAAATCATTGGTTGAAGATGAAAAAATAAAACCAATTATTGATAAAGTTTATTCCTTATCTGAGAGTATTGACGCATTTACACACCTTGCATCAGGCAGAGCAAAAGGTAAAATTGTAATAAAAATAGCCTAAAGTTAATTAAGAAATATTTAATTATTAAATAATTAGAAATCATGATGAAAAAAATATTACTTGGATTAGTAAGTATCATTATCCTTATTTTTGTTGCGTTATACTTTACAACCAGACCTAAACAAGAAGCAGATGGTTCTTATAGTCCTTCAAAATTGGCGCTAACATTCGGTACTGTTGATATAAGCGATTTTGAAAATACTACATATCAAAAATATCAAGGGGAAAAATCGAAAATATTAGTGATTTTCACCGAACAAAAAAACATGATGATGCAGAATGGGAAAAAATTTTCTACTGGAAATCATCCAATAGAAGCCTTACTACCAATGTTGCATCTAAAGAATGCTGGTTTTGATTTTGAAATAGCTACCCCAACAGGAAAGCCTGTAGTTTTTGAAATGTGGGCGTTTCCAGAAAAAGACGAACATGTTAAAGCCATTTATGATGAACTCATAACCAGCTTTGAAAAACCGATGAAATTAACAAGCTTTATTGACTCTTCATTCGATGACACTAAATCTTATGCTGCGGTTTTTGTGCCGGGCGGACATGGAGCTATGATAGGTATCCCTGAAGACAAAAACGTTGGAAAGATACTAAACTGGGCACATCAAAATGATCTGTTTACAATAAGTCTATGTCACGGACCAGGATCATTTTTAGCAACTACACTTAATAATCAGAAGTTTATTTATGAAGGATACAATATGGCCGTATTCCCAAACGCTGTTGATAAACAGATCCCACTGATTGGGTATTTGCCTGGTCAAATGCCTTGGGGATTAAGTGAAAAGCTGAAAGGCTTAGGAGCTAATATTATTAATACCAAGTCTGACAATACCGTTTGTTTGGACAGAAAATTAATCACAGGAGCAAGTCCTTTAGCATCAAACGAATTGGGTAAACTGGCAGCCAACACCTTGCTGAAAGAACTAAAGTAAAAGCTACTTACAACGATATAATAACAATAGCGGTTTGGGTGTATAATCAAACCGTTTTTTCTTTTAAATAGAATATTGCTACCCGAATAGTAAGAGTGTTTAAATCTGCAACTGCTCCTATACTAGCGATAGCGGTCATTGTAGTGCAACCACCACTACTGCCAACAACTTTCCAACAAAATAAATAACAAAATATTTGCGTAAGTAAAAGCTTACATATATACTTGCGTAAGCAAATACTTACATAATATGGCAGAAATAGCCAGGCGAGACGTTTTTCAAGCAATAGCAGACCCAACGAGAAGACAAATAATTGAACTTGTTGCTACCGAAGCAATGACCTTAAATGACATTGCTGGCAATTTTAAAATCAGTAGACCTGCAATTTCCCAACATATTAAGATTTTGAACGAGTGTGGGATCCTGGAAATTGAGACAATTGGCAGAGAACGCTATTGTAGACTTCAAACCAAAAATCTTATTCCTGCTTTTTTGTGGTTAGAGCAATATCAAAAACTATGGGAACAAAGAATAGACAACTTTGAACAGTACATTAATAAATTACAAACAAAAACTAATAAATTGAAAATATGAGTAAATCTAATGACATAAAAAATCGCACTTTGACGATTAAAAAAGTTTTTAGTGCACCAGTAAATTTAATATGGGATGCCTGGACAAATCCTGACCACATTATGCAATGGTGGGCACCACAAGGAATGAAAATTACAATTGTTGAACATAACTTCAAAGTTGGCGGCAAATGGAAATTTTCAATGCCAATGCCAGATGGTAATGAGTTTGTTTCAGAAGGCACATATTTAGAAATTATAGAGCACTTGAAAATTGTAACGAGTGCAGACTTTAAGCCAATGACCGAAAATGTAGAATTGCACGTTTCAATTGAAGCTGATGGCAACAATACAAATTTTGAGTTTAGTGTTATTCACGAAACAGAAGAGTACTGCAAAGCACAAGAAAAAATGGGCTTTTACAACGGTTGGGGCTCTGCATTAGACAGAATGGAAGAATTAGTAACTAAGTAATACTCTGACTTTGTTTATTAATATTTAGCCATATTGGTTGCTGTACTTGAATGTTTAATCATACAAAATGATTTGGCAGACAGCAATTTTTGTTAAATCCTGGATGAAAGAAATGGGCTACGATCCAAATATCCGGCCTGACAAAAAATCAATGATAAAAGGAATGTTCTGATATTCGGAGGAACATTCCTTTTTTCCCGGATACTTGCTTTTTATTTAGCTGGCTGGAAATACATACGAGGAGCATCAGAAATGACACTATAAGATTTGGTACTGTTTATAGCCGGATACCTTACCACCAATGCCATAATTCACATACATTTCGAGCGTAAGAATAAGTTTAAAATGAACGTAATTGGGCAGGTAACTGGAAGTTTAAATCGAGCGTGCTATGTGCATGACTACGTCGATATAAAAAGACTTTTGTTTTAGTTCAGGAGCATTCAGGGAATGCAAATTACGAATCTGGATTTACGAATCAATATTTCTTCTAGTGCTCTCTTTTCTTTATATCATATGCAAGTAATACAGTTCCATGCCTAATATAAAGAACACCATTTTTTATTGCAGGATGAGAAAAATGCTCATTTGTCCCTTCTTCAACTTTAAAGGTTCCTTTAATTTCAAAGGTCTCATAATCAATCAAATAAACTTCTCCTCTTTTATGTGAATATGTATATAGCATATCATCTGCATAGATTATTGATCCACTCCCGGTTTCAAGAGAATCTCTAATTTCTCCTGTATTAGCATCTAACATAAATAGATATTTACTTCTTCCTCCACCTCCGGTATATATTTTGTCCCCAATCTTTATCATTCCTCCAAAGTAATTTCCAATAATTGTGTCGTGCCATATTTTTGTAATTGAAGAACCATCATTAGACAGATCATACTTTAATAATCCATGTCCAATAGGAGCGGCAGTATATATAGCACCATCTTCATATAAAATCGTGTTCGCATGGTTTGGATATTTAGCTGTAAAAGACTCGCTCCAAAGCAGTTTACCTGTCTTTGCATCGATACCTAAAAAGCTATGTTGAGAGTAGGTTACAAGCACTTGATTTCCATCAACATCAATTATTCGTGGAGAATTATAAGCAGGTTTTTCTCCATTTGCTTTACATGTCCAAATGATATCTCCACTATACCTGTTTAAGGCAACAATGTTTGTGTCTGTACCTCCAGGCATAGCATAAACAAAATCATCGTTAATCAGAAGTGATTGTGCAAACCCAAAGTAAGGTGCTTTTCCGTGAAAATCGTTTAACATACTTTTTGTCCATATAATTTCACCATTTTCACTTTTCAAACATGAAATTTCACCTTTCCCGGATGAGACATATAATAGCTTGTCTATTAAGGTAGGGGTTGATCTGGTTCCCGGGTAACTAGCATTCCATTCAAAACCAAAATCTTTTTGCCATTTTACATTCCCTTTTAAATCAAGAGCAACAACAGCAGCAATGCTATCTCTCGATGCCAATATGTATATTGTATTATCAGTAATAATTGGAGATCCGTACCCTGCTCCCAAATCCTCGTTTAACCACAATAATTCAGGTCCTTCTTCCGGCCATGTTTTTAAAAGATCAATTTCTTGATATTTACCATCTCTATTCTCACCTCTCCACTGTTCAATTGTTGTCTTTTTTTCTTCTTTTGCACCACAGCTAAATAATATTGCAGCTATAAAAAAATAGAACAAATTCTTTTTCATGACTTTAAGAGATTGGTATTATTTGATGTAAAAGTATAAAAAGATTAGCAATGCAAAACCATGATGTTAGATTAGAAATTTGGAAGAAGATATAATGCAGAAAGATAAGGGCAGTATAAAATAATTACATAAAGTGTTTAAATCAATATTTTTAAATTAGCTATAATTAAGATGCCTTTTAAAATTATGGTTTCGGTGGCACCAACGAACGGAGAGCAAATGGTGGGTTTTATGTGCGGTGGATAACATCGTTTTTCTAAATTTTTTGTTTCGTTGTTTATTATGACAAACGAATAATGATTTAAAATAAATGAACATTTAATTGATGTCAGATCAATAATTGGACAAACACTTGTACTTTGTCCATAATTTTGAACAAGAAAGCAAAAACTCACTTAAAAATTAATTTCAATGGTATTGATCAAGCGAATGATGATGCAATAAAATGGTTTAAAAAGAATGGAATCATCAAGTAATAATACCACGAACATTGTATAAAAATAAAAGCCAGGACAATAGAAAATTCAAACCTTGCAAACTTCTACTATTCATTTACAAATCCTTGTGACATGAACTACCTCAAAAAAACAATCTCATGGAAAGTAAAGATCTCAGTTCTCTGATTGGTGAAACCAGCTATCTAAAAATTACAGGTACGTTTATTATCGTTGCTTTGACTTGTTCTGTGATTTCGATAACAGCTCTTGGACAAGAAGAAGATACAATTACGGATTTCTATCAATATGCAAACAAGGACTGGCTGACTAATACTACAATTCCTGAAAATGCCACTGTTGTAAATAATTGGGGGATTCTATGGGATAGAATATGCGATAAATCAATTGAAATACTAAGCACTGAATCAAAATATGACATAGTTGATTATGATCAATATACATTAACTCAATTACGGAATTTCTATAAGAGCACAGCTGAATATAGTGACAATAAAAGAAAAAGAGTCTCGCTGGTTCAAAAACATTATCCATTACTATTTGGTGTGATATTTTCGAGAATAACAGTTGCAAACTACAAGGAAGAAAGGATCAAAGAACTAATAAAATATCTAACTATTTCGTATAGAGAAAAAATACGAAACAGTGACCATATTGGGGATAATACGAAGGACTTGTTTATATCCAGATTAGACGAAATGCAATTTGTATTTGGTGCTCCTAACATTTCCAATCTTCCGGCAATACCATTGCTTTCTGCTAAGTCCTTAGCGTTAAATATTCTATCATCGAAAGAATATCAACTCAAAATAAAAGCAAATAAACCATTCTGGGAATCACCTCCATTTGAAACGGATTGCAGGTACAATACTTATCACAATACCGTTAAGATATATGCGGGAACTTTGTACGCATATAATTTTTCCGGCGAAGATGATTTTCCAAAGATATTTGCAACACTGGGAAGAACAATTGCCCATGAGATGACACATGCTTTTGACAGGGATAGGAAGAAGTTTAATAAAAGTGATTGGAAAAATATTACCCACTCTTTGATAAGTCAATTTAACCAATATTCGGTTCAGGAAGATTTTTTTATAGATGGAAAGAAGACTCTACAGGAAAATTTTGCGGATTTAGGCGGATTAGAAGTTTCCTTATTGGCGATGAAGCTATATATGAGAGATAGTTTACCACATTATTCTGAAGAGGAAAATTCAATTGCGCTTAGAAGGTATTTTATATCATACGCACAATTCTGGAAGGAAAAAGCCAGCGCTGAGTTTGAAAGATCTTCATTGAAAAGAATACACGCACCGCAGAAGTTCAGAGCAATTGGCCCAATATATAATCAGGATGAATTTTATGAAGTTTATCCTATAGATAAAAGTTCCAAATACTATATTCATGAAAATTCACGAAATAGTATCTGGTGATATCATAAATTTGAAATACAGCAATTGAATAAAAACTCCCGGGGTGTATGCGCTTATTAGAACGAAACCTATTTTGAGTAGTATAGTAAAGTTCGAAAATTCAGTGGTCAATTAATTGAAGAAATTAATGAAGTTCTTGAAGCATCATCAGTCTGGTAATGATATACCCGCTTACCGAGTCATCTTATTCATTCATAATCAGTTTATATCCAACACCGCGAATGTTTACAATTTTAACTTTTGAATCGGCTTCTAGTTTCTTCCGCAATTTGGAAATAAAAACATCCAGGGTTCTGCCAACATAATCACCTTCATCTCCCCAAACCATATTCAGAATAAGCTCTCGTTCAACGGTTGTATTAACTGCGTCATAGAGTAAAAGAAGCAGATCTGCTTCTTTACTGCTTAGTTCTATTTCCTGATGCTCAATAATAAGCTTTGCATTCTTCTTGTCAAATTTAAACTCGCCCAATGGAATCAGATTAGGATCGATTCTGGATCTACTTCTTCTCCTCCACAGAAATGAGAATACTCCAGCTATTAACAACAACAGTACAACGACAACAGTTTTTAACTGACTTGTCTCAGCATATGAATCGGATGTTAGTCCAGGCAATACTGATTTTGTCTCCCTTGTCTCAATTAAAGTGAATAGAAGACTATAGCAGGATTTAGGCTGAACTCTGGAAGTACATGGGATTATGTCAATTTTTTCAAGATCACCCATTTCGTAACTATAGACCACCTCTTTAGTATCGCATTTCTCAACTTCCAGAATATAACCTTTTGCGATTCCGGTTTCTATGACAATCCGATTAACGGTCATAACCAGTTCTTCCGGGACAAATTCAAATTCAGATTCAAATTGAATTCGATACCGGTCGTTTTCCTTTTCAACAGGTAATACGAGGGAAGAGCTATCATCTGAATTGAGCAGGATCTGATGTCCAATCATTCGCATTGACACTTCTATATGTTGCTGGTCGTATGTATCCTGCGCACTAGCCTTAGCAAGAAACAACAATATGCCTACAACGATGAGTGAAGTTATTCTATACTGTTTTAGATCCATGCTGCAAAGCTATTTGAATCTGATACAATTTGAGATGTTTTACACAAAATTTACATCATTTTACAATTAAGATGCTATTGACGCAGCTATCCGCATTAGATTTGAAAGAAAATTATCAATAAATTAATCAGATATGAAAAAGAGCGTTTTAATCTTTAGCACAGTACTTATTACCTTTAGCTTAACGGCATTTACTTATATGAATTGGAACACACCGGTGAGAGCTTATGAACAACCAAGCTGCAATAGTATGGTCACGTTTGAACCCGATATTATTAACAGTATAAACAATAAGGCAGATCCTAACCTGGTATATAATGTTCAATCAAGGTTCAACCACACAATCACAAAGGATCATTTGAAAAAGGCAATATCAGTTCGCGAAATTTTTCCGAAACATGCAAGCGAATCCATAGGAAATTTTCACTCTGTTAAAGTTTCTGTTCTTCGCGATAAGAAGGGGGAAACAAGTGAATTCGGCACAAGTGAACTATTAAATGAAGCACAAATAAAGCTTTTGCATTCGATCAATTACTCAAACAATATTTACATAACGGCTTATTACAAAAAACAGAATATAGTTACGGGTGCATCGGAAGAAGATCATATCGTTTACTACATGACCATTACCCCGGAAACGGAGGCTGAGTTCACAAGTGGCCATGATGCACTGATCAGCTATCTCCGGGAAAACAGCAAGGAAGAAACGGCTTTCATTGAACAGGATCAGCTTGAACCCGGAATGGTGAACTTCACCATTACTAAAAAAGGGACTATTGCGCATGTTAATTTAACATCAACTTGCGGTTACAAAACCGTTGATGAAGCACTTGTTGAACTTATTACCAATATGCCCGAAAAATGGAATCCGGCAAAAAATTCAAAAGGAGAAAATGTTGACCAGGAGCTTGTATTTTTCTTTGGGAAAGAAGGATGCTAAGAATACCACTGCATTTCTTTTAAAAGTCTTCATTGCAAGCACAAGCCCCTGCTGATTATTTGATGATTAACCACGGATTAAAGCAATTACAAGCAAACTGATTCGTACAAACCAGTCTGGAATATTATCAGGTTAAAATTACCGGGTGATACTTGTATTACCGACTTAAACCTACCGTTTAATTTACAACTTCGGCATTACAAGAACATTTTATGTATTGCTTAGTTCTACTATAATGAATAGGAAAACATTTGTAAGAACATTGATGGTAGCAATGCCGGCAACTTTTTTAGGGATGGAATTAAACGCGTTGAATAAAATAACAGAATCAATGGAGAATACTCCAAAAATGCCAGTACTTTTTCTGGGGCATGGAAGCCCCATGAATGCCATTGAGGAAAACGAGTTTGTTCAGGGATTCAGGATGGTAATTTCTACAATAGAAAAGCCAAAGGCTATTTTATGTATTTCAGCCCATTGGGAAACTAAGGGTACAATGGTTACAGCCATGAAAAGTCCCAGGACTATTCACGATTTTGGAGGATTTCCGGATAAACTTTACCAGATTCAGTATCCGGCACCCGGAAGTCCGGAATTAGCTGAAGAAACGAAGAAATTACTTGACACAGCTGAGGTGCATTTAGATGATAAATGGGGGCTTGACCATGGATCATGGTCCGTAATAAAACACATGTATCCTAATGCCGATGTTCCGGTAATTCAACTAAGCCTGGATAATACGAGGAATGCCAAATATCATTACGAACTGGCAAAAGAGCTGTCTAAACTGAGAGAAAAAGGAGTCCTGGTTGTAGGCAGTGGTAATTTAGTTCACAATCTGCGAATGGTCGATTGGAAAAAATTGAACGAGAATTACGCCTATGACTGGGCACAGGAAGCAAGCGACAAGATGAAGCGCTTTATCCTTGGTGGAAATCATGATCAACTGATTAATTACAATAAGCAGGGAAGAGCTTTTGAATTGTCAATTCCGACACCCGAACATTATCTGCCATTGTTGTATGCGCTTGCTCTTCAGGACAAAACGGATGAGCTTAGCATCTTTAATGATCAGCCAATAGCCGGTTCACTGACAATGACTTCAGTTAAAATCGGGTAATTCAATCAACAAAATCAATAAAAAGACAGCCTAAACACTAGTTGAGCTGTCGTTAAGCAATTACTTTGATCGGGCTTTGCTTGGTGTCATCTTATGCTCACGACGCATTTCAAAAATATCTGTACTTATGGAATAGTCTCCAATCAAGTGTTTACAGAAATAATCAGCTTTCAACCAGAAGAAATATTCTGATTGTTGGCCAAAACCGTGACGCTGACCTGGCATAACAAAAAAGTCAAAACGTTTTTTAGCCTTGATCAATGCATTGGCCATTCTGTAGGTATTTCCCGGATGAACATTGTTATCCATATCGCCGGTAACTAACAAAAGATTACCTCTTAGGTTTTTAGCCAGCTGGGTATTCTTTTCAATATCGTATATGAATTTCGATTTACCTTCTTTGTCGATAATTTCTTTTATCCCATGGTGCTTCTCACTCCACCAGCGGTTGTAAATATTATTTTCATGATTTCCTGCAGACGAAACTGCAGCCTTATAGAAATCAGGATATTGCAACAAAGCAGCTGTTGACATAAATCCTCCACCTGAGTGCCCGGAAATACCAACTTTTTCAATATCAATAAAACCATGACGATCGGCCAATTGCTCCACCACATATTTTTTATCTGCCAAACCATAATCGCGTAAATCACCATAGCCGTAATTATGATACCACTTTGAACGATCCGGATGTCCACCACGGTTTCCAAGTGTGATAACAATAAATCCAAGTTGGGCAAAACGATCAGTTCTGTCCATTCTTGATGAAAATGAAATATTTACTGCTTCGCTAAAAGGTCCTGGATATACGTACTCAAGGATAGGATACTTTCTGGTAGTATCGAAATCGAAGGGCTTATACATCACCCCGTAAATATCAGTAACACCATCGTCAGCTTTTGCTACAAAAGGCTCAGGAAATTTATAGCCTGCAGCAAACAAATTCCTGAGATCGGCCTGCTCTAATTGCATGACTACTTTACCATATTTATCTCTTATTTCACTGGCAGGAACACTATTTACACGAGAATAATTGTTAATGAAATAACGATAGGAGTCACTCATGGATGCGGAATGATTGTAATCTCCTTTGTTCAGAAGTTTCATTCCTGTACCATCGAAGTTTATTCTATACAAGTGATAGTAGTATGGATTTTCATCTTTTTCGTAGCCATTAGCAGTAAAATAAAGTACTCTGTTCTTTTCATCAACCTTTGCGATTCTTTCACAATGCCAGGCACCTGAAGTAATCTGATTTTTCAAATTCCCTTTACCATCATAAAGATAGAAATGGGCCCAACCATCTCTTTCCGACCAATGAATAAGTTCTTTTCCATTATCAACCAATCGAATTTTTTGCACCTCAACATAGGTATTTAATCGTTCTTCGATCAGCGTTTTTACTTCGCCACTTACTGCATCAGCAACACACACATCAATTTTGTGCAAGTCGCGGCTAGCCCGGGTAAAGTAGATTTTATCTGATGATTTTGACAACCATGTAGAAGGAACAAAATCCGGTAATCTTTCCTTATTAGATCGCGAGGCTCCCAAAATGGAAACCGTTTGATCATTAAATGCTGCAATATCAATTTGCTTTCCCTTCAATGAATCCATATCAAAAACCCAGAGTTCTACTTTTGGATTTTCCTTGTCACCCGGCATTTGGTATTTGTAAGTTTCCAAATCAGGCCGGGGTTCTGCCATTACATTAATTACCCACAGTGCCTTTAAATGACGAGAATCATGGCGTGTTAAGGAGAAATATTTTGAGTCAGGAGACCAGTAAAACCAAGCTGATCTGCGCTTCTTAGATTCTTTCTTAATTTTTGTTGAATCATCATTTTCCTTAGGTGTATACCCACCGCCAAAGGAATAATTTTTAACTCCTTCAGTGCTTAACTGATGTTCAACAATGGTTGAATCTTCATCATCCTCAATGGCTTTTAAGAAGTTTTCCTTATCCATCCAATACAGGTTGTAATCGCGGGCAAATACAACTTTTGAACTATCCGGTGCTATATTTGCCCATTTAGGACGCTTTTTTTCTTCCTTCCAACCCTCAATTTCAGATAATACACCAGTCTTTATATTGAATTCAAAATGAAATACTTTTTTCTTCGTCTTTTCCTTTTTCTTATCTTTCTTTTTATCCCCTTTTTTGTTTTCTTCTTTCTTCTCGCCGTCCTTATCTTCTTCTTTGTCTTTCTCTAAATCCTTCTCATCTTCTTTCTTCTCTTCCTTCTTCTCACCGTCTTTAATTTCCTCTTCATCTATCTCCAATTCTTTATCTTTGTCATCCTCTTTATCTCCATCCTTATCATCCTCTTTTTCTTTCTCCAGTTCTATATCCTCATCTTTCTTCTCTTCATCTGTATCTTTTTCCTCCTCAGTGTCTTCCTCGTCTTCTTCCTTCTTCTTTTCATCCTGAGAACTCGTTACATCAAACTGAAAAACAGTATCATTCTTCCTGAACCGAAGCCTTATAGGAGGTAAATGCTGCCCATCGTAAGGATCTTTAGTTATTCGGCTTAGCTCTGCCGCCATCTTATCATTATCAAAAAGTGCTTTCTTTGACCTGGCATTTAAATCAACCAGATAATAAGAAGTACCCTCAGATGTTTTGTAGGAATACCAAAATCTATCACCGGTTTCCAGCCAATTGGGATAGACCGATGTGCTAAAAACCATTTTCTTAATTTTCTCCGGAGAGAAACGTTCTGCAAGACGATAATTTGCCTCTGTTACGGGTTCATTCTGTGCAAAAGTCGAGCTTAGGATTGTCACAAAAAGCAACACCAATAGAATTGTTCTATTTATCATATCTGTCGTTTTAGTATAACTATCATTTGAATAAGTAAAGAATGTTACTTTTAGTCAAAGAAAAAGAAAATTTATCAGCTTAGAGATGAAAATAGAATTTGACCTCCGAAACAATTTGATTATGGCAACCAAATTTGGGCCAAGCAGTTATCTTGAGACCATTGAGTTTATTAATAAAGCGATTGCTCTGGGTAACAAACACAAATGCTATCATATTCTCTTCAACATGCAAAAAACAGAAGAGACTTTTAGCTTTATGGAGGGATACGATTTAAACAAGAATTTACTCAAGGTGACGGATTTAACACATAAACATAGATGTGCTTTGATCTATTCTGGGAATAGCAGGGATATAAATAAAATAAAATTTAAAGAGACAGTTGCTGGTAATTGGGGACAAGATATTTATAAAATATTTTATAATGTGGATGAGGGAATAAATTGGTTAAAACAGCTTGCAGCAAACGCTTAATCTGCGTTGAAAAGACAGTTTTGACAAGCCATTATGGTAATTAAGAGAACTATCAGTATAGATGAAGAGAGGATTTATATCATTTGGGATTTTAGTTTTAATCATCGGTATCTCTTCCCAAACAACTTTATAGGAAACATTTGGGAAGTTATCACAGATCGAAGATATATCATTCCTTCTGAAAGTACCATGCTCAGGTTTAAGGTCATTCGCATGAATGAAGGCTCCGGAGATTGGTGGTTATATGGAGAAGATGACAATAATTATTATACAATGATGGATGCAACAAATGAAAAACCTTACCTTCTAATCTCAAAACATATAGCAAAGGATTGTAAGAACTTTGACCTTTTGAATTTTAAAACATGGTGTAACAGATAAACCAGCCCAGGAAACAAATACAAGCAGAATAAATGAATTTGCAACCCACCTTAATGGATGATTTGATAACCCTTAGGCCACTTATAGACAGTGATTTTGAACCGCTCTATGAGATAGCCAAAGATCCGTTAATTTGGGAACAGCATCCTTGCTTTAACAGATACCGAAGTAAAGAATATTCCGAATTTTTCAATGACTCTTTAAAATCAAAAGGAGCACTAATCATTATTGATAAACAGAACGATAAGATAATTGGCAGTTCAAGGTTTAAGCCTGTCAAAAAAGCAGACAATGCCATTGAAATTGGGTGGTCTTTTTTATCAAGGAATTATTGGGGTGGAAAATACAACAGATCAATGAAGACCTTAATGATTGACTATGCCTTTAAATACATGGATGATATAATCTTTTATGTTGGTATACAGAATCTCCGTTCTCAGAAAGCAGTAGAGAAAATTGGCGGACACAGAGTTACACAACCACAATTTAGTCATTTAATGAAAAGAGTCGGACAGGACTGGACCTATCGAATAAACAAGAAAGATTGGTAATTAATCTTATGCTTATTCGTACAAAGGTTTGTCTCAGAAATCTGGAATAAAGGAAATAGCAGTGAGTATAAAAACCATACCTATATCAGCATTAACACCTTTTGTCCTGGCATCTGTTCAATCAATTGTCAGTTTATCATAAATAGTTTACTAACTGTTTTGCCAATATGGATTTATAATGAAAGCAATTGTATACAACAAAAAGCACGCACCTGGCAGACTAAAATCCTTTGATGTTAATAAGCCTGTTCCAAAGGATACAGAAGTATTGATCAAAATTGTATCAGGATCGGTAAATGCTGCGGATTATCGTGCAATGAAAATGAGGATGATCCCGAAGAATAGAATCTTTGGTGGTGCCATATCCGGCAGAGTGGAATCTGTTGGGAAAAATGTCCAGAACTTCCAGCCCGGGGATGAAGTGCTGGGGGATCTTTCTGACTTTGGATTTGGTGGATTTGCAGAATACGCTGTAGCACCTGAAATAGCACTGGCCATAAAACCTGCAAAACTATCGTTTGAAGATGCTGCCAGCTTGCCCATAGCAGCAACAACTGCCTTAAAAGCGTTGCGAGACACAGGCAGTCTGCAGAAAGGTCAGAAGGTTCTAATTGTTGGTAGTGCTGGTGGAGTTGGAACATTTGCTGTACAACTTGCCAAATATTATGGTGCAATTGTTACTGCCGTTTGCAGTACTAAAAATATGGAGCAAACAAGTTCTCTGGGCGCCGATTTTATTATTGATTATACAAAAGTGGATTTCATGAAAAGCAATGAGAACTACCATATCATTCTTGCAATTAATGGAACTTATCCGCTTCGTGCCTATAAACGCAAACTAAAGAAGGACGGTATTTATGTCATGGTCGGTGGTGGATTGGTGCAGATCTTCAGTTCAATTTTTTTCGCCTGGATCTTGTCTTTTGGCACTAAAAAAATGCGCTTTCTGTCGGCTAAATCAGATCCGGAAGATTTAGAGTTTGTGGCAAACCTTGCAGCCAATGGAGAGCTTACCCCGATTATTGAAAAGAAATATCCGCTTGATAATACAGCTGAAGCTATGGATTATTTAAGCGAAGGCCACGCCAGTGGAAAAGTGCTAATCCTTATGGAATAAGAGAAATACAAATACGCTGGTAAGTTTTCATTCCGATGAGATTGCCAGGTACAAGGGATATCATGTAAAGGTCAATATGGTTAATGTTTCAAGCAGCAGAATAAATCAGGCCCCTCTCAGACGATAAACTGAAAGCCCCGTCTGCAACAGCTTTTAATTTTAACTTATATTTGTGAAAGGACAGATTTGTCTGAAACCAATTAGGCCTGATCCAAATGAAAAAAATCTATAATCCGGTTATCCTTTTGATGCTCTTCACAGTTTTTAACTCATGCAGTGATCAATTACCTGCAGAGCAAACTGCGGCTTTCATGTATGGTGGCGATTTTTCTATTCTCAAAAAAATGGTAGATAGTGGTGGTGTCTATAAAATCGACGGAGTTGAAAAGAATGCCCTTGAAATATTCACCGGAAACGGATACAACTATGCCCGTTTAAGAATCTTCCACACACCAAATATGGCCGGTCCCACTTGTAATTCACTGGAATACACAATTGCTCTTGCAAAGGAAGTAAAGGCCGCCGGGATGAAAATCCTCCTTAACTTTCACTATTCCGATACCTGGGCAGATCCCGGCCACCAAATTAAACCTCAGGCATGGGAAGGCTTAGCATTTGAAGTACTTGTTGATAGCGTATACCAATATAGTAAATCGGTGATTCGTTCCATGAAGAATGCTAACGTTTTACCTGACATGGTACAGATTGGTAATGAAGTTTCCCCCGGAATGATCTGGCCGGAAGGTAAGATTGAGAAGGATAGCCTGAGCGATTGGGATAGTTTCAGCACCTTGCTAAAGGCCGGCATCAGTGGTGTAAAAGATGCTTATGGAAGCATAGAAGTCCCGATTATGATTCATACTGATAAGAGCGGCGATGTAAATGCCACCGGTAATTTTTTCACAAAGATTGCCGAACATGGTGTGATCTTCGATCTAATAGGATTGAGCTATTATCCTTGATGGCATGGAACAATTACCGAGTTTGAAACCACTCTCACATGGCTTTCGGAACACCAGGAACAGGATATTGTGATTGTTGAAACAGCTTACTATGCCAACGGATATTATCCTGAACCGGGAGGATGGGTGCTGGATATTCAACCTTTTCCTCCCACAGAAGAAGGTCAGTTTGATTTTCTGGTATCACTGGATAGTATCATTCACAATTATCCGAAAGTAAAGGGACTTTTCTACTGGAAACCGGATGGCCTGGACATTCCCGAATCCAATGTACATTATATTGGCCGAAGTTTATTCGATGCCGAAGGGAATGCATACAAGGCCATCATGGCATTTAAATGATTTTCACTTTGAGCCTTCATACCACAAAAAGCTTATGAATTATAGAAATTTCTATATCGCAGCACTAATCGTCATCGTGCTGGGTGGCTGTGCCGATAGCCAACCAGCAAAAGAACGGTTTAACACCAACTGGCAGTTTACCATTTCTGAAAAGTCAGCGACGGAAATCACCGATGAAGAAGAATGGGAGAATGTTACCCTTCCGCATACACCATTTATTGAGGAGAGAATAATGGATGGTCAGTGGCAGGGAGTCTGCTGGTACCGAAAGTCCTTCCATATTCCGGCTTCAGCAAAAAACCAACGAATGATTCTTCATTTCGAAGGTGCTATGAATACTTCTGAGTATTGGATCAATGGAATCGCAGTAGCCAAACATTCAGGTGGTTATTTACCGATAGTTTTCGATTTCACCGAGCATGCTATTTTCGGCAAACCCAATACAATTCTGGTGAGATTGGACAATCAGGATAACAGCATCACCGGCCCAAAGCCAATGCGCGACCTGGATTTCAATATGCATGGCGGATTGTATCGTGATGTATATTTTGAAACTAAGAATCCTGTTCATATAACGAATCCACATCTGGCTGATAAAGTGGCTGGTGGCGGAATCTTCATTAGCTATCCTCATGTATCAAAAGATAGTGCAAAGGTCCGGATCAAGACCAATATTCTGAATCAGGATGATGCGGCAACAAACATTCATCTAATGCATGAAATATGGAGTAGCGACAGTTTGATTCAAAGTGAAGAATCGGAACTTATTACGATAATGAAAGATACGGATGCTGATGTTTCTTCAAATATTGTAATGATGAATCCAAAGTTATGGTCTCCCCTATCCCCTTCACTTTACACACTGAAAACCAAACTTGTATCAGATAACAGGATTTTGGACGAACAAGTGAGGATGTTCGGTATCAGAAGATATAATATTACAAGTGAGGGCTTTTATCTGAATGGTGAAAAGATGTTTCTGCGCGGAGTAAATCGTCATCAGGAATATCCCTATGTTGGTTATGCACTTAGCAATAACGCGCAATATCGTGATGCCGCTAAAATTAAAGAAGCTGGTTTTGACTACGTTCGCCTGTCACATTATCCTCATTCAAATGCCTTTATGGATGCCTGTGACAAGCTTGGTATTGTGGTGATTGACGCGATTCTGGGATGGCAGTATTATTCGGGGGAAGAAGCTTTTGAAGAACATCAATACCAGGCAGCCAGAAATCTGATCCGTCGGGATCGAAATCATCCATCCGTAATAGGATGGGAGCTTTCGCTGAATGAATCCCAAATGACCGAAGCATTTATTGATAAGATGGTCCGTATAGGACATGAGGAATATCCTGGTGACCAGTGCTATGTAGCAGGATGGATGGAATATGGCTACGACATTTATCTTCAGGCACGACAGCATCGTCTCCACCACTACGAAGAATCAGCCAAACCATATATTGTCTCGGAATATGGTGATTGGGAATACTATGCAATGAACGCCGGATTGAATCAAGACTCCTGGTCAAATCTGTTGCAGGAAGATCGTTCCAGCAGACAGCTGCTTCATGATGGTGAAATACGCCTTTTACAACAGGCGACCAACATTCAGGAAGCACACAACGATAATTTTAACACCACAGCATTTGCAGATGGATATTGGGTGATGTTTGATTACAACCGCGGTTACTCCAGGGACCTGGAAGCATCCGGAATTATGACCATCGATCGACTACCAAAATTTGCATACTACTTCTTCAAAAGTCAAAGAGATGCAGGCAGTTCACCCTTGTATGATTCAGATGCAATGGTAAAGATAGCCTCGTGGTGGACTCCTCAATCCTCTTTATCTGTACGAGTGTTCAGTAATTGTGATGAGGTGGAACTCTTTCTAAACGATCAAAGCTTAGGAAAGAGAAAGCCTGATAGCAACCCAATAACCATGAACCTGAGCCATCCTCCATTCACTTTCAATCCGGCAACATTTGAAGCAGGTGAACTTATTGCCCTGGCCTATATTAACGGTAAATTAATGGTTGAGGACAGAGTGAGAACTCCGGGACAAATTGCAGGTTTACAACTGGAAGTAGACTACAGCGGTGTACCTGCAGAACTCGATTGTAACGACCTGCTTTTCGTCCGGGCGAAACTGGTGGATGAAAACTTTACAGTTGTAAGGAACAATGATGTTGAGGTGAGCTTTCAAATTCAAGGGGATGCTGAAATAATTAATCCTGAAGTTATCTTAACGGAGGCAGGGATTGCAACAGCACTGGTTAGAATAGGAAAAAATCCGGCACCAATCAGTATAATAGCAAGCTCAAATGGATGGAAGAGCGAAACTCAAATATCAACATTTGGAACAATTAATTCTAATGGAATCGATGAATAGCAAGAAGATAGCAGATAAATTCAAAAGTTTATTTAAAACAGAAGCTCATGTATTCCGCTCACCAGGCAGGATCAACCTTATAGGTGAGCATACAGATTACAACGATGGATATGTGTTACCGGCAGCTATTGATAAATCAATAATTGCTGCCGTAAATGTAAATTCACAAAATTTACTCAGATTTTATTCCATTGATTTCGAGCAGTACTTTGAACTAAAAATCACTGATTTAAAGGTACAGGATCACCAATGGGCCAACTATCTACTAGGGGTAGTTGCGCAATTCCAAAAACGCGGCTTAAATATTTCCGGACTTGATTGTGTTTTTGGAGGTGATATCCCAATTGGCGCTGGACTCTCGTCCTCTGCCGCACTGGAATGTGTCCTTGCTTTTGCTATAAACAAAATTCATGGTTTTGGATTGGAGTTGATGGAGCTGGTCAGGCTATCACAGAAAGCGGAACATGAATATGCCGGTGTAAACTGCGGCATAATGGATCAGTTTGCAAGTATGTTTGGAAAGGAAGATCACGGAATGCTACTCGATTGCAGAAGTCTTGAGTATGAGTATTCACCCATCAGACTCGACAACTACAGCATTGTCCTGGTAAATACAAATGTTTCTCACAACCTGGCAGCTTCCGAATACAACACGAGAAGACAGGAGTGCGAAGCCGGCGTAGAAATTCTGAAGAAGCACAAGATGGAAATTACTGCACTGCGCGATGTAGATAGCGAGGTGCTCGAAGCTCACAGAAATGAATTCCCTAATCATGTTTACAAAAGATGTAAACATGTTGTTGAGGAGAATCATCGGGTTCTGGCAGCAAGAAAGGCACTGAATGAAGGTAATCATAAGCGGTTTGGCCAATTGATTTACGATTCCCACAGTGGTTTGTGCAATGATTATGAGGTGAGTTGTCCGGAACTTGATTTCCTGGTTGAACTTGCAAAAGAATCAGGGAAGGTGATTGGAGCAAGAATGATGGGTGGAGGTTTTGGAGGTTGTACCATAAACTTTGTGAATCATTCATTTACGAAAGAGTTCTCCGAAATGATTTTGAAAAAATACAATGCTCATACAGGAATTGTTGCGGAAATTTACATCGTTAAAATATGCAATGGTACCAGTTCATTTAATTTCTGACTTGTACACTGGCAATATGGTTTTCTGAATTTTTATATGAATTTTTATCCTCTTATCTTGCGTTCTGCAATCAATAATTGAATGTAACACGGAGTACAGATTCAGCTTTGATATTCCTAAAAAATATGATGAAACAGTAAATAAAATAAAGAGTCCAAATGAATGCTCAATTTTCAACCTTAGATTATATTATTTTCATAGCCTATGCCATCCTAATTCTCTCAATTGGTTTATGGGTTTCGAGAACAAAAAAAGGTCATAAAAAAACCGCTGAAGATTATTTCCTTGCAAGTAAATCGCTTCCCTGGTGGGCAATTGGTGCCTCCTTAATTGCCGCCAATATTTCGGCTGAACAATTTATTGGAATGTCAGGATCCGGTTTTGCTATAGGACTGGCAATAGCATCCTACGAATGGATGGCCGCAATAACCCTGATCATCGTTGGAAAATATTTCCTCCCCATCTTCATTGAAAAAGGACTGTATACAATTCCTGAGTTTATTGAAAAAAGATTCGGCACAAATCTGAAAACCATTCTGGCTGTATTCTGGATTGCACTATTCATTTTTGTCAACCTTACATCTGTGCTGTTCCTTGGAGGTAAAGCCATTGATACCATTTTGGGCAATGGTGATGGCAGCCTGATTTTTACCTCTATTGTTGCTTTGGCCTTGTTCGCAGCAGCGTATTCGCTGTATGGAGGGCTGGCAGCGGTGGCATGGACAGATGTGATCCAGGTTGCCTTACTTGTAATCGGAGGATTGATTACTTCCTTCATCGCCCTTGAGTATGTTACTCCGGAAGGAGGAACGATAAACGGGCTTTCTCACATTTATCATACTGCCGGGGATAAGTTTCATATGATCCTGAAAAGAGACAATCCGGAGTTTATGAATCTTCCGGGTATTGCCGTTTTGATCGGGGGCATGTGGATTGCGAATTTGTATTATTGGGGATTCAACCAGTACATCATTCAGAGAACATTGGCCGCAAAGAGTTTGAAGGAGTCGCAACGTGGAATTATTTTCGCCGCATTTCTTAAGCTTATTATTCCTTTAATCGTAGTAATACCGGGCATTATTGCCTATGTTATGTTTGCTCAACCCGAAGGAACTGCAATCATTGACGGTGTGGGTGAAGTATTTCGGAAAGCTGATGGTTCAATGAATTACGACAAAGCCTACCCATGGCTCATCGGAACATTCATTCCTTCCGGCCTTAAAGGACTTGTTGTTGCGGCACTTGCGGCAGCAATTGTTTCGTCTCTTGCCAGTATGGTAAATTCAACATCTACTATTTTTACGATGGATTTATACAAACCATATCTGGCCAAAAACAATGGTAAAAACAGAGATGTCGCCGTTGGCCGGATCGCAGGAGCAATTGCATTAAGCATTGCTGTATTTGTTGCCCCTACCCTCGGTAACATCGAACAGGCATTTCAATATATTCAGGAATACACGGGTTTGGTAAGTCCTGGTATTCTGGCTGTCTTCATGCTTGGCTTATTCTATAAAAAGGCAAACAACAAAGGGGCTATTGTCGGAGTACTGGTTTCTATCCCCGTGGCATTAGCGCTAAAAGCCAGTTATCTGGAACTTCCATGGATGGATCAGATGATGTACACCTTCCTGATCACGCTGGTGGTCATCATATTTGTGAGTCTTTCGAGCAATCGTGAAATTGATGATCCAAAGGGAATTGCAGTTACCAACGCTTCTTTTAAAACCGGAACTGTATTTAATTTCTCGGCCTATGCTATCTGTATTATACTTGTCGTTTTATACACCATTTTTTGGTAAATATTAATCTTCACGAATTTAACAACAATGACATACATTGCTTCTGATACCCGTTACGACAGTATGCCTTTCGACCGATGTGGAAACAGTGGTTTAAAACTGCCTCTTATCTCTCTGGGCCTCTGGCACAACTGGGGAAACGTCGATGATTACAACAATGGGAAGGCCATGCTGAGGCGTGCTTTTGATCTGGGAATTACTCACTTTGATCTGGCAAATAATTATGGCCCGCCCGCCGGTTCAGCAGAAAGTAATTTTGGAAGGATGTTTTCGGAAGATTTCAAGTCATACAGAGATGAACTGATTATTTCAACAAAAGCAGGATGGGATATGTGGCCGGGACCCTATGGTAATTTTGGCTCCCGAAAATATTTAATCTCCAGCATCGATCAAAGCCTGAAGCGAATGGGACTGGATTATGTGGATGTATTCTATCATCACCGGCCAGATCCGGATACTCCTCTTGAAGAAACCATGGGAGCTTTGGATTACATTGTTCGTAGCGGCCGTGCACTCTATGTTGGCATTTCACAATACAATACTGCACAAACAAAAGAAGCGGCACGAATATTAAGAGAATTGGGAACACCCTGCCTGATTCATCAGGCCCGATACAATTTGTTTGATCGATGGATTGAAGATGGATTGAGCAGTGTGCTGGAAGAGGAAAGAATGGGCTGTATCGTATTCTCTCCCCTGGATCAGGGTTTGCTTACCGACCGCTACTTAACGTCAATCCCCGATGATTCAAGAGCAGGAAAGGGTGGCCCCTTTCTTAAAGTGGATCAAATAAACGATGAGATACGAAGTAAGATTGTTCAATTAAACCAGCTTGCACTATCACGTGGACAAACACTTGCCCAAATGTCTATTGTCTGGACTCTGAGCAATCCGGTGGTAACATCAGCCCTGATAGGCGCAAGCAAAACAAGTCAGATTGAAGAGATTGTTAAGGGGCTCGAGCTCCATAAACCATTTACTTCGGATGAACTCAAAGCAATTGACAATATTATCGGGCAATAACGATGAATAGATTGGCAGGTATGCAACATTTCTGTCCAGCTCAAAAGTGACTCAGAACCTAAAAACTAATAGAAATGAAGCAGTTATCAATTATTCTTGTTCTCGCATTTCAACTGACAAACTGCAGTAATCCTTCCAAAACAGAAGTTCCTGAAGAAGAGAGCACGGTTGTTATTGACACAACTCCAAGAGTTACGGGGATTGGAGGTATCTTTTTTCACTCAGAGAATCCACAGGAGACAAAAAAGTGGTATGGATCTAATCTTGGGCTGGCTATCGACGACTATGGTTCACCATTCGAATTTAGAAATGCAAACAGGCCAGAGGAAATCAACTATCTCAGATGGAGTCTTATTGATCAGGAAACAGGCTATTTCAAACCATCGGAAAAAGATTTCATGATTAATTACCGGGTACATAATATTGAAGGATTGGTACGAATGCTAAGGAATAATAAGGTGACAATACTGGACGAAATCGTCACCTATGAATATGGAAAGTTTGTACATATTATGGATCCTGATGGAAATAAAATTGAATTATGGGAACCTATTGATAGTTTTTTTAGTGGTACAGGAATAAAAACAACCAGGTAATCAATTCTCTTACGGAGGTAAACATGCACACATCAGAAATAAAAAGCTTATCCTGATGCATCCTAAAGCAGGACATCCTGTTCGATCATGATAAAAACCAACTCTTAAAAAGGAGATTAGTTATTTTCCGAATTTGACCTTTAGTTCCAGCATAATTCTTCTGCCAAGCACATTGCTTTCCACCTGCTGAATAAAATTTGTCCCATACATCTGCGTAATGTTTTGGCTTTTATCAAGCAGATCGTATCCTTTAATGGAAATAGAACCTTTATTACCTTTCAGGAAATAATAACTCACCGCTGCGTTCAACATTGGTATGGAAATAGATTCACTAAGATCCTTAGCATTATAATTGACAATATTTCCGTCGGCCTCAAAATTCCACTTCTCAACGGGAGAATATCTTAATTCGACAAAATAGCTGCTATTATAGTAAGTTGTCTCCAGGGAGTCGGCAATGGAAAACTTCGAGTTGGTCAAACTTATGGAACCTCCAACATTTATGTACCACTTCTCCTTATTCCTGTTGCTAAAACTAAGTTTTACCGAATGGCTTAGGTTGGTATTTACATTTTCCTGGCCATTAACCATGTTGATGCCGCGATTCCACGATTCATGCGAATTCAACCTAAGCTCCAGTCCCAGGGGACGAATTGGTGTTGAAAAATAAATGAAAGATCCGGCAGTATAATGATCCTTCACATTCACCGGCATAATGGTTTGTGAGAAGTCCTCATGGATGATCTGCGAAAGGGCAATCTTATCCTTAGTATACCCGGCATTTAAGCGGCTAAATAAAGATGTAAATGAGTATTGGTCAAAAATGGACCATGAGGCTATGAGGCTATGGCTGTACTCAGGCTTAAGATCCAGATTTCCGCTGTACAACGATAATGGATTCAGATTATTAACCAGGGGAAGTAGCTGATTAACAGCAGGCATATCTACATCAGAGTTATATCTGAATGAAATTTTTCGCCCCTTTTTATAGCTGTTATTGTAACTAAAAGAGGGAAGTAAGTGAACGTAACTTTTATCTTCAGTTTCATATCCCGGCAAATCCGTACTCTGCCCGTCAAACCCAACTCCCAGACTTATATTGAATTGTTTATTAGCAGTACTCCTGCGTAGGGATACAGCCGGGCGGATGAAATTATTGTGAGTTGTAAAACTTGCTCCAAGAGAATCAATTACCGTATTCTCTTCCGGATTACCCTGTGATCTGTCCAGATTCTGTGTTCTCCAGCCAAATGCCATGTTGGCACTCAGATACCAGAATTGTTTAATCTCCTGAACCACCGTGGGATTTGCAGATATTCTTGTTTTATTTATATCGTTATTTCGAAACTGAGCCTGTGTTTTTGATTGATCCGGATTATAAAAAGTACCCAGATTAATCCAGTCCAGTTCAGTTGATGTCTCCTCATACTGACCTTTAATGTTTGTCTTCAGTTGTGTTCTTCCATTGTTGAGTTTTGCAATGTAAACCACCTTTGCATCTGCACCGGTTTCATTTGAATTATTGTTGTCCGTATTATCCCAACTATTTAGCACCAGGCCATTCAGGCTTGTATTAGTAAGCATTCTGCTTGTCGTAGAGTTGTTTGCTATATTGGCATCTCCATCAATGGTAAGTTTCTGATTTTTATTGAAGTTGTGACGTACGCCGAGATTTATATCGTGTGGTGAATCTGTCTCATTCCTATCCAGATCACTATCTTGCAAGAAAGAACCTGATTCTGAGAAACTTTCTTTCAGCTTGTCCTGTTCCAGAATGGTTTTGGTAGATCTTCCAAGATAACTCAGAAAATATCGATTTTTATCTTTGGGATTGTAGGACCAATTAAGTCCTCCCGCACCGGTAGTGTTCAGTCCGTTTACCTGCTGTCCGAAGTTACCATGTCCTTTACGCGAATATCCAAACTCGTTTACATTATTGTACATACCCAGCACAGCCATCTGAGTTTTTCCGGTAAATCGATACAGTTTGGAGGCAAGTTTATAGTGTTCATCCGTTCCATATCCGGCTTCCACATCACCAAAAGATCCCTTTTTATGTTTCGCATCTAAAATCAGATTGATGGTTCTGTCCCGAACACCATCATCAATTCCCATAAAATCTGCTTCCTCTGATCTTTTGTCATATACCTGCACTTTCTCAATTGAGTTAGCAGGCAGATTTTTGGTAGCTACCTTGGTATCCTTCCCAAAAAACTCTTTCCCATCAACCAATACCTTTTGTACATCTTCTCCCAGAGCTTTCAGGTTTCCTGATTCGTCCACTTCAATACCCGGAATCTTTTTTAACAGATCTTCAGCAACATCGTGTGGTTTAGTGGTGAAAGCTTTAGAGTTAAACTCAACCGTATCACTTTTGAAAGAGATGGGAACATATTCTCCCATAACTTCAACCTCCTGCAAGGCTGATGGCTTCATTTTCTTGATCCCCAGATTATCTCCTTTGGCGGACGGAATTGATATCTTATCCGAACTTGTTTCCATGCCAACAAAGGAGAATTGCAGAATATATTCATCAGCTTTAATGTTTTTAATCTGATATACGCCATCACTCTTTGTAACCCCAAAGAATTTTAAGGTAGAATCCGAAGGATTCAATAGTGTCACCGTGGCATAACTTAAAGATTCTCCATTGTTGTCGACAACTTTACCATTTATGCTATGTTGTGAGAAAGTGGAGAGGGATATAAACAAAGAGACAAGTAGAATCAGGTATCTGGACATTTTACAGGTATTTTGTTTGCAATTTACAAGCTTCTGTTTCATTGGATTAGGACGATCTGTACGATGGATTCAACACTCCATCCGGGTATTTAATTTTAATGTGCCAATCATTTATCCGGCCTTTAAAACAGAGCCCGGATAAATTGAGAAAATTGACTGATTTATCACTTCAAAGAGTTTGATTAAAATTCCTACTTCATAAAGCTAATTTGACGTCAATAAGGTTTTTAACTTTCACCACGGTTATTACTATTTCAAAATATATCCTGCAAGAACGGTGTGTAAAAATATATACCACGGTCTTATCTTTTGTGATATCCTTGTTTTCCTCTTCCTTTAGCTCCCTTAGGATTTGCCTTTTTAAACTCCTCCATCTTATCCGTCATGATTTTTTTGAACTCCTCCTGGGTAACTTTCTTACCTTCTTTTGGTTCTGCAATCACTCCTTCGGCAGGTGCACTAAGGTCAATATTTGATGCGAGTAAAAATGTTTCTCCATTTCTTTCCACAGCCAGGATAAGTCCGGGTAGTCCATGAAACTTATCAGGCCCAATCGGAACTGGAATCTGAGGAGTAAACCAGGCTTTTACGTTTTGTTTGCCGGTGCTTAACTCTGCACTCATACAAACATAGTCCATAATCTTCTTTTGCTCATTGGTCAACTTCCAGGCCGGATTCTCCGTTTCCGACTCAACTAAAAAGCTACGGGTCATGAATTCCATTTGATTTACCGTCGTACCTTTCTCTAAATCATAATAAACTTTCACCAGCTCCGGCCTGGGAGGCCTGCTTGCATTTTGATGATACATAGCCCTTTGCAGACCTTTCGGAATTTCTTCCTGCTCTGTTGGATTGTCAGAATACAGCGCAGATTCTTCATCGAAGCTAAGTATATATGCAAATGAAGTCTGATCCGGTAACCCGGCAACATAATTATCCCAGCGTGGATCACCTTTCTTTTTAAAATTGTATTTTTTAACCTTCTGGTATTTAACAATCCCTTCCAGTTTATCCTGCCCGAATAGCTGTTCTCCATGCAGGGAAGGCAAGAGAACAAGCGAAATAATAAATAATGTTTGTAGTGATTTCATATATCTCATGAGTTAATATTCAAGCTCAAAATTAGCGAAAGTATGCGAATCAGAATTTTATTTTACTCAAGCCAGTGTAATGTGACGGTTTTTCTGAGCAGAACATTCGCCTTAATCTCAATTCGATCAGGATTCCATCTGCTCAATAAATAAAAATTCGTCATCATGCGAAGATGTTTCATATATGAATACCTAAGGATAAAATTAACTCCAATGTATCCTTAAAGTAGATAATGAAGCCAGCAATCATTAAGCTTATTGTCTTAATGGTCTACAAATCAGCTTAAATCAAAAAATCGCGGTAATAGTACCGGACAGGTCTACCAAGTGGTCACTAACACTTTCTTAACCATCCGGATTCTAGTTACAGAAGTTGATGGTAAAGTTTCCGTTGACAAAATTACCCACGTCGGCCTCAGCTGCTATTCTTCCTTCCATTACACCGTTAACTTCATCTATGGATATAATTTCAACTGCACCTTTCGTCGCTACTGTATTCATACCTGATTCATCATGAAATAGAGTAATTGTTTGTGAATCTTCAGTCCAGTCTAAAATTAATTCATAAAGCCCAGGCGCAAAAGGGACATGAAAAATAACCCGATTCCCGTCTAAATCGAAATCCGAGCAGGGGTTATCGCTCTCCATGGCAAACATCTCAACATAAAGGCTTGTAGAATCGGACCAGCTCTCATTTGCGCTTCCGGCCTTCAACATCCATGCTTCACCCTCAATTTCACCTTGCAGAACCTGATCGAGAAAGGTGTAGGCGGGATCGATAATATTGTTGTCGTCATTGTCGTCATCTTTCTCGCAGGATACGAGTATTGATGTAGCAGCCAGAAATATTATTAAATAATAGATTCTATTTTTCATAATTTAGAGATATTAAATTGAATTCGATAATTCTGGTCGCAAATATAATTCATGATTTTAAAACTTCCGATTTTTAGCAATGTATCTTGATTTTGGTTTGTAACTTATACTTTAGCAGGATATTCTGAGAGAACTAAAAGTGAGATGAACTTTTGAAAAAATGATCATGACAGCGATGCATACAAAAATTCAGGAATATCAATTACAAAATGACGCCGGTTTAATAGTTCGTTTCACCAATCTGGGAGGCCGGATCACCTCCATTAAACTACCAGGGAAAGAGCACGATACCGACATCATTGCGGGTGCAAAGCAAACTAATGACTATATTAGTCAGGATGAATATATGGGTGCCATTTGTGGCCGCTCAGCCAATCGAATTGAAAATGCTTCATTTCTGTTGAACGGAACGAAAATTCAGCTCTCTAAGAATGCTGATAACAATCACCTGCACGGTGGATTTAATGGATTTCACACCAAATACTGGCAAGTATCAATAATCAACGGTCAAAGGTGTCAACTTGACTATCTTAGTCCTGACGGAGAAGAAGGTTACCCTGGCAAGCTGAAGGTTACTGCCATTTATGAACTGAATAATGAGAATGAATTCCGTATTCTTTTTACAGCCAATAGCGACAAAGCAACCATTGTGAATCTGACCAGTCATCCCTACTTCAACCTGAAGGGCTTTGGCTCAATCCTGGATCATCAACTTTGGGTACATGCCGGAAAGTTTACACCTTTGAATAAGGAATTGGTTCCAAGCGGAAAGTTCGAAGATCTTAAGAACACCAGATATGACTTTCGCACCAGGAAAACCCTGAGTTCTGTATTTCGGAAATTTAACATGCACGGGATCGATCAAAATTTTGTGTTGTCAAACAATGGGCAGTTTCAGAAGATAGCTGAACTATCTCATCCTGAGACCGGGAGATCGCTTGAACTGTTTAGCTCTCAGCCGGGATTACAGATTTATACCGGAATGCACTTTCGGTCAACAACAGGGAAAGATGGTAATGCCCTGGGACCTAATATGGCAATTGCTTTGGAACCTCAACAGCTACCCAACTGTCCCAACCTTCCCGAATTCGGAAACAGCATACTACAAAAGGAAGAGTGTTATGAGCATACGATTCTTTATAAATTCAATTATTGAATCGCAACTGAACCTTATTATTCCTATTCATTGAGAAGCGATTGGATTATATGAAATCTAATGGTATTTAAACGATCTTACATCAGGAAAAAAAGCCGGAATTAAACATAGGAGGAAATATTTCTTCCTCCTTCTCGTATAGACAATATCGTTAATATGAATTATCTTTGAATGATTATTACCTCTAATCAAAAAATAGCATGAAACGCAAATTTCTCAAGTATCTTTTCATTCCCATTTTCATATTGTTTTCAGTTAGTTGGGTTCAGTCTCAAAAGGTATGGACTCTGGTCGAATGTGTTCAATACGCACTGGAACACAATCTTACGGTGAAACAACAGAAAATCAATATCGATTACGCAGGCAACACCTATACGCAATCAAAGGTTGCCATCCTTCCAAATTTGAATGGTGGTGCATCAGGAAGTACCAGCTCTGGTTATTCTGTCGATCCGTTTACCTACGATTATACCGAAGAAAATGTAAAAAGCGCCAACTTTTCAATTAACTCCTCAGTCACCCTTTTTGCCGGTTTTCAGAAAATGAATACCATCGCTGCCAATAAATATAACTTGCATGCTGCATTGGCGGACTATGAGAAACTTAAAAATGATATCTCTATCAATGTAAGTACCGCATATTTGCAAATCCTTTTTGCTGAGGAGATTTTAGCCGTAGCTGAGAAGCAACTGGAAATAACCGATCTTCAGGTAAAGCAGACAAAGAAGCTGGTAGATGCTGGAAGCCTTGCCAAAGGCAGTCTGCTTGAGGTTCAGGCTCAACAAGCCAGCGATGAACTTCAACTTGTGAATGCAGAGAATCAACTTAATCTGGCCTTCCTTACCATGACACAATTGTTGGAATTGGGAACAGCAGATGATTTTCGGATTGCCAGGCCTAACCTGGAAGAATTGGATGAGAGTATACTGGCTCAGCCGGTGTTGTCCATCTATAACGAAGCTATCACAAGATTACCGCAGGTGAAAAGTGCAGAATACAATCTGCTGAGTGCCAAAAAGAATTTAGCCGTTGCAAAAGGTAGCCACTCACCACGGCTATCGATTAGTGGTTCCTATTACACCGGTTATTCAAATAACAGGATGAAATACCTGTTTACTGAAAAAGTTGTTCCTCCACAACTTATTGGATATACCGATAGTGAAGTTCCACAGCAGGTATATACCTATGAATCTTACGGATTTGATCAGACCGAACAGGAGTATTCCTTCAAAGATCAATTCAAGGACAATGCTTATAAAAGTCTATCGATCAACCTAAGTATTCCAATTTTCAACAACCTGAATACTTACTACGGTGTTGAAAATTCAAAGCTCAATGTCATGAATAACGAATTGATGCTTGATCAGACCAAAAACCTGTTGTATAAGGAAATCCAGCAAGCTCATGCGGATGCTGTTGCAGCACTAAAGAAATTTGATGCATCTGAAAAATCCTTAAGCGCCATGGAGGAATCTTTCCGTTATACCAATCAAAAATTTGATGTTGGACTGGTCAATATTGTTGATTTTAATGTGGCAAAATCACAACTTGCACAAACAGAATCTGAACAGTTAAAAGCCAAATATGAATTTCTGTTTAAGACAAGCATTCTGGAATTCTACAGAGGAAAAACCGTAAACCTATAATCAGATAACCCAAAAAGACGATGAAGAATAATAAATTGCTCAGATATTTAATAATTGCCACCGTGGTACTTGTGGCATTTCTGCTTATTGGCAAGAAAGCAGGCTGGTTTGGAGACAGTGATACAATAAAGGTCACCACTGAAATTACCAAATCACGTTCAATCGTAGAGACCATTACAGCCAATGGTAAAATTCAACCTGAAACTGAAGTTAAAATCAGCCCGGATGTATCCGGTGAGATCATCGACCTTTTTGTAATGGAAGGTGATGAGGTAAAAGAAGGGAAACTACTGCTCAAGATCAAGGAAGATATTTATATCTCCTATCTGGATCGTTCAAAGGCCTCATTGAATTCTGCCAAATCTAATCTGGCCAATTCAAAAGCCAGGCTTGTACAAACTGAAGCATCATTTAATCAGGCACAATTATCCTATAAAAGAAGTAAGAAGCTTTACGATCAGGATGCTATTTCAGATTCTGAGTATGAAAATGCTGAAGCTTCCTATGAAATGTCTAAGGCGGATGTAAAAGCAGCTGAGGAGTCAGTAAATTCTGCAAAATACGCAGTTAAAAGTGCTGAAGCTTCGCTGAAGGAAGCACGTGAAAATCTTACAAAAACTTCAATTTATGCACCGATCGACGGAACTATTTCGCGATTGAATATCGAGAAAGGTGAAAGAGTTGTTGGAACAGTACAAATGGCAGGTACCGAGCTATTGCGTATTGCCGATCTGAATGTTATGGAGGTAAAGGTTGAGGTGAATGAGAATGATATTGTTAGGGTGAATCTGGATGATACGGCCTTGATTGAAGTTGATGCCTATCTGAAGCAGAAGTTCAAAGGAGTGGTAACAGAAATAGCCAATTCAGCCAACGTAACCGGAATGTCAACTGACCAGGTTACAAACTTTGATGTTAAGATTCGAATTCTTACTGAATCCTATCATCATTTAATTGGTAGTGATAACAGATACCCATTCAGGCCGGGTATGAGCGCAACCGTTGATATTCAGACTCAATACGAAGATGGTATCCTTACGGTTCCAATACAGGCTGTTACAACCCGTGTAGACACAGCCAACGTTGATTTTGACCAGTCCCTGCCAGAGGACGAGAAAAAATCAGACAAGGATAAATTGCTGGAAGTTGTGTTTGTTTATATGGATGGGAAGGTGCTGCAAAAAGAGGTTAAAACCGGCATCCAGGATGATAACTATATTCAAATTCTGGAAGGGCTGGAAGAAAATGAAGAGATAGTGATTGCTCCCTACTCTGCGATCTCTAAAAAACTTGAAAATGAAAAGATCGTAGAGAAGGTGAACAAGGACGAACTCTTTTCCGGAGACAAGTAGTTATTGAAGGAATACGATAAATGATAATCCTGATTTGGTGATTCACAAATCAGGATTATTTTTGCCAAAAAGAAACCATGGGATTAATCCTGAATATTGAAACAGCCACCAACATTTGCTCGGTAGTCCTGGCAAAGGATAGTAAAGTTGTGGCCATTCGTGAAAGCGGTGAAGACAAATCTCATGCAAGTAAATTAACACTATTCATTGAGGAAATTCTTAAGGAGCAGAAGCTTGAGATCAGTCAACTGGATGCTATTGCAGTAAGCAAAGGTCCGGGGTCCTATACCGGATTACGAATTGGTGTATCAGCAGCAAAAGGACTTTGTTATGGTGGAGATGTGAAAATGATATCTGTTAACACTTTGCTTTCTATGGCAACTGTTGCAGGCATAAAACTTAAAAACAGTTCTTCCGAAACTCACCTATTATGCCCTATGATCGATGCCCGAAGGATGGAAGTCTACACAGCATTTTACGATCAGCAACTCAATGAAATTGTGCCGACAAAAGCTGAGATTATTGAAAAAGGATCCTTTGGATCTTTGCTGGAACAACAAGCAATCTATTTCTTTGGGAATGGTGCTGAAAAATGCATGGATCTGATTGCTCATCCAAATGCCAGGTTTGTAAAGGACATTGAAGCTTCTGCGCTGGGAATGGTAGCTCACAGCGAACATGCTTTGCTGAATAATTCATTTGAAAATGTTGCATATTTTGAACCTTATTATCTAAAGGATTTTATTGCGACCACTCCTAAAAAGAAACTATTTTAACACCTTAAACAAAGCGAATGCTCTTTACCGACGAATACTTTATGAAACAGGCCATTATCGAAGCAAAAAAAGCTTTGGAAGCGGGTGAAGTTCCCGTTGGCGCTGTAATTGTCGCCAATAATAGTATTCTGGCCAGAGCTCATAATCTTACCGAAACCCTGAATGATGTTACTGCACATGCCGAAATGCAGGCCATCACAGCTGCTGCGCAAAACATTGGAGGTAAATATCTTCTTGACTGTACTCTTTATGTTACCCTTGAACCATGCGGAATGTGTGCAGGGGCTCTTGCCTGGTCTCAAATAAGCAGAATCGTGTATGGTGCCTCCGATGAGAAAAGAGGTTATGGAGGAATTAACAGGCAGATGATTCACCCCAAAACCGAAGTTGTACCGGGAATTATGGCAACAGAGTGCTCTGAAATGCTGATTGAATTCTTCAAAAACAAAAGATAAGATGGCCGGATTTGATTATGACAATTACATTTCACCATGTAAGAACATCTGCACTACTGATGTTGACAATAAGTTCTGTATCGGTTGCTACCGTACCGTTCCTGAAATTAAAGCATGGTTCCGGTATACAAAAGAGGAAAAGCTGGCCATCATGGACGAGCTGCCGGAACGAGAGAAACATGGCTATCCAAAAGGATTAATTTAAACAATCATTACATCGGGCTGGCCCGACTTCCCCTTTCGACTGCACATACCAATATGGGATATTTTCAAAAGTTCCAAAC
>Ga0233443_1000514_pt1 | contig 42033 bp, 39 predicted proteins | sample SI_123_September_2_FD_182784 | JGI IMG/M metagenome (GOLD analysis project Ga0233443, IMG submission 182784) | Seawater microbial communities from Saanich Inlet, British Columbia, Canada - SI_123_September2016_200_MG | ecosystem: Environmental > Aquatic > Marine > Inlet | place: Canada: British...
CCCTTTTGTCCATCTTCTTTGCTACAAAAATAGTTGTGTAGAGCGACTACACGCCTATTTTTGTAACAAAAAAGACAAACAAAATTTCTGCGCAATATGGGTAGTTTATTTATTGCGTGTTACCTTAGAAGGTGAACATAATTATTTTAACAAAATTTTCTGAGCAGAAAATATGCCTGAAAATGTTAAAATAATTATGGCCACCTACTTACAGTTTAGCATCATTTATATTTTCCATTGATGCACTGGTTTTTCTGATAATTGATTCTCTAAATAACTTTGTGTCAACTGAACCATGTCATACTGATTTTTTTCAGTGGTTTTTTTCTGCCAAATAGCCCCATTTTGACATTGTTTCACCCTTTGCTTGATAATGTTTAAATAAAATTGGCTTTCTTCAACATCAATATCAAGATGATCTAAACCTTTTTTTGCCATCGGCAATAGTTTTTCAAGAATAAGTTGTCTCACAGAAACCGAATGATTATTCCAAACCACTTTTGCATTCAAACTGCTTTTTGCAGACCGATAAAAATTTGCATCTGCTGTTTCAAATGGTATCTGATTTTCAATTAGACTTTGTTCTAAGCTCAACGCCTCAACCAATCCGTAAAAGAATGCCATATTGGCTATCATATCAATAATACTCGGCCCAGCTGAAATAGCACGGTGTTCAATTCTTAGGTGTTTTTCTGCTTTTTCATTAACACCAATCAAAGGCCTATTCCAACGCCAAATCGTACCGTTATGTAGCCTTAAATGAGACAATTGTTGAGGATCAATATTTTGGTGATGTGGCAACAGTAGAGGATACCGATCGTTATTGGCTTCAAAACATTCAAATAAAGAGTTTTTTGCATAACGAATACCAAAAGTCACTCGACGACTATAATCAGAAGCACCCACTGAGACAGACTGTTCAAATAATGGAATTCTTGTTTCATCCCATAATTGTTTACCAAACAAATAAGGTGAATTGGCCGCAATAGCAACCATTGGAGCAGACACTATTTTACAAATATTATAGAAATGATGGGCTGTGTTTGGATTAACTTGTAAATGTAGTTGTAAAGATGTTGCTGCCGATTCCAGCATGACATCACCATGCTCCAGATACAGTGAATCATTATCTCCATGAATATCCAATATGATGGGCGCACCATCCCTTAGTTTTAATATTTGCTCATTAATGGCAAAAAAACGTTGCATGGGAGATATATTTTTAAGATTTAAATCTTGATTTTGGACACTTGGTAAAATACCTGTCATGACAAAAGAAGCATTCAGTGTTTTAGCGGCAGCAATACATTGCTTCCAATTATTTTTAAACTCACCGTGAAGTTTAGAAAAAGCAGATCCCGTTAAAGTAACGGCAGATGAATTTAATTCAACATTGAATTGTGCGAGTTCCTGAAAAACCAGAGGATTATTAACCGTCTTGATGAAATCTTGACTGATTGATGCGGGTCTAAATTGTTCATCAATTAACCAGGCTTCAATTTCAGCCCCTATCGTTTGCTGTTGATACTGAAAGGTCTGATGACTAAAACATTCAGATAATATGGCAGTTTCTTCTGCCAGCTTTTTCTGGAATATTTTGAAATCTGCATGGCTAAACTGAGAATGTTTTATTTCTTCACCCATTGAAACGCCCTTACTTTCAACCGAACCAGAACATGATGCCCTGACGGGAAAATATCCAAATACTCTGCGAATGGTATAATTTTTTTACCATGAAGCACATGAAGACAATGAAGAAAAAACTTCAATATCTTCATGCACTTCATGGTAAAAATAAAAAACACCTATTATTAAATAACTTTGTTTTTCCGATACTTAAATATAAGACCTGAATTCAGGTAATACTAAAATAATCAGCCATTCATATTATCATCTGACAAAAAAAAGCCCATCACTTAGGAGGGCTATTATGTCATATGCTATGAAATACTTAACGGACGATACCAGAATTTCTTTAGTTATTTTTTAAGATTTTTTCAAAAATTGAAAAACAGGGCAGTAAATTCTGAATATATTTTACCAATAAAACTACAATGTTTCTAATTTCGCATAAGCAACAGCAAGCCATTTACTGCCTTCCGCATCAAAATGAACTTGTACTCTGGCACGATCACCCTCACCTTCATGATCCAAAATAATGCCTTCACCAAATTTTTTATGCAGAACTCTTTGTCCAAGTTCAAAAGCACTTGCAGACTTTATAGACTTATATTTTGGTTTTTGTTCATAATATTGCGTTCTGGCAAAATGTTGTTGATGAGATTTTTCCGAAATAACGTATTGAGAAGGTATCTCTTCAATGAATTGTGAAGCTTTTTGTAGGGTGGGTCTGCCACCAAATCGTTGACGACTACAAGCATGAGTGAGGTGTAATTTTTCTTTGGCTCGGGTCATGCCAACATAGAACAGTCGCCGTTCTTCTTCCAATTGATTATCCATGATGGAATTAATATGTGGAAACAAACCTTGCTCTAACCCGCAGATGAATACATACGAAAATTCCAAACCTTTGGCTGAATGTAAGGTCATTAAATTGACTGAATCCTGTTCTGATGTTTCACCATTTACACCTGCATCCAATGAAACCTTACTCAGAAAATCTTCCACAACTGCATCCGTTTGTTGATGCTCGGAATCAAATTGTTTAACGGCAACCAGAAATTCTTTGATATTTTCGATTCGCATGATGGCTTTTTCACTGTGTTCTTTTTCATGCATGGCCTGCAAACCTGTCTTTTCAATGATGCTATTGGTTAAATTTGAAAAACTGTCTGATTCAGTCATCGCTTTAAAATCATTGATTAACTGAATAAAATTAACCAATGAACTTTTGGCTTTGGCTTTTAGTAAACCTTGTTCACAAACTTTGACTGAGGCTTCCCATAAAGAGATAGATTGCTCATTGGCAAGCTCATGAACCACTGACTGTGCTTTTTGCCCAATGCCTCTGGTGGGTTTATTGACAATCCGAATATAGGATGAGTCATCATCACTGTTGTGTATTAGTTTTAAATATGCCAAAACATCTTTAATTTCTGCACGTTCAAAAAACCGTAAACCACCATAAATACGATAAGCGATGCCATTGCTGACCAAAAGCTCTTCAAAATTTCTGGACAGTGCATTGGATCGATATAAAATAGCAATATCACGGTTAGACACACCATGACTGCATAATTTTTTGATCTCTTTAATGGTATAGATAGCTTCATCTTTTTCATTCATCGCTTTAAAAACGGTGATTAAGTCACCTTCTGCCCCCTCACACCACAAATCTTTACCCAAACGTTGTTGGTTGAACTTAATGACTGCATTGGCTGCACTGAGTATGGTATTGGTTGAACGATAGTTTTGTTCGAGTCGAATGATTTCATGTTGCGGAAAATCAGATTGAAAAGTAGTCAAGTTTTCTATTTTCGCACCACGCCATGAATAAATGGATTGATCATCATCACCCACGATGAATAAATTATTACCTGTGATTAATTTTATCCAAGCATATTGAATCGAATTGGTGTCTTGAAATTCATCGACTAAAATGTGCTGAAATCGATCTTGATAATGTGCTACAAGATCAGGATTTTGTCTGAATAATTCCAATGAACGCAACAATAACTCCGCAAAATCTACCAAACCTGATCGCTGACACAGTTGTTCATAACGCTTGTAAATCAATAAAACATTGGGATCATCCTGAAAACCACTTTCAATATAATCCGCACGCAAGCCTTCATCTTTATAATGATTAATTTGCCATTGAATACTTTTGGCATCAGTATCGTCACTCAGCTTGGCTTCTTTGACCAATCGTTTGATTAACTGAGTCTGATCATCAGTATCTATAATTTGAAAATTTTGTGATAAATTGGCTTGTTTCCAGTGCATTTTTAACAAGCGATAAGCAATCCCATGAAAAGTGCCTATCCATATATTTGAAGCAAAACCAGGCAATAAATTTTCTATCCTTACTTTCATTTCAGCCGCAGCTTTGTTGGTGAAAGTTAATGCTAAAAACTGGTGAGGCATGACTCCTTGCTGACAACACCAAGCAATACGGTGAATTAATACCCGTGTTTTACCGCTGCCAGCCCCTGCTAAAACTAAAACAGCAGAATTATCGGTGGTAACCGCTTGTTTTTGATATTCATTTAAAGAAGATAACAAATCTGTCATCGAATGACTCCATTATTCAGATAGAGATAAAAAGGCATTGGTCAAAGCTGAAATTTCATTTTTATCACTGGTAATGCCTCTTAATCGACTGTCAGGATCAATGAGCAAAATAGATGAAGAGTGATCAACATTGTAATAAGATTTATTGGCTGTTTGTGAATAGCTAAAAAAAACTCCCAGCTGACGGGTTAATTGTTTGATATTTTTAAGATCACCTGTTAAACCCATAAAATCTTTATGATAATAGGGCATGAATTCAGCCAAACGTTTAACCGTGTCACGACCAGGATCAACAGAAACAAAAATAATTTGTACTTTTACCTTGTTTGATTGAGCGATAATCTGTTGATAAAGCTGTTTTAAATAAGACAATGTATTGGGACAAATATCAGGACAATTGGTATAACCAAAAAATACAAAACTCCACTTTCCCTGAAAACTTTGTAAACTAAATTTTTCATTTTTATGGCTAATCAAATCAATTTCAGTTAACTTTTTAGCTGGTTGCAATTCTCTCAGTACATTTTGATAATCCATCACTCGTTGCACTTTTTGCTGATAACTTACAGCAATCATTCCGCCAATCACAACACTACTGGCAATAATTAATAAAACAAAAGAGTGTTTAGTTTTCATTGCCATTTAATTGTCCTGAAAATTGTTTTGATTTGTGGCGTACGAGACAAAACCAATAATTATAGAAAATAGACCCGAAGCAACCAATGCAAAAATTCCCAATAATAACCAACCAAAAGTAATGGTTTGATTGGGCTTTTTGATTGGGATTGTATATTGATCCATGTATTTACCGTTGTTTGTTATCTAATGGTCACGGATTTTAACAACAAAATTTTATTAATGCTAATTTACATTTTGATTGAATAAAACCGTACCACTAGCTATTCTAAAACAATATTCAAACCAGGAGCCTCAAAATGAAAATAGGTATACCAACAGAGATTAAAATTTTAGAAGGTCGCGTCGCTTTAGTGCCCGAAGCCGTTAAAGAGCTGGTTAAATTAAATCATCAAGTTTTCATACAGCAAGGTGCTGGCAAACTCAGTGGTTATAATGATCAAGCCTATCAAATAGCAGGTGCAACAATAGTTAAAAATGCTGAAACCTTGTATGGGGAATCTGGTTTGATTGTAAAAGTCAAAGAACCGCTCCCTGCTGAATTTGATTTTTTACGACAAGACCACATTCTATTTTCATATTTGCATTTAGCTGCTGAACTAAACTTAATGAAGCATTTACTGGCAGTGGGCATAACAGCCATTGCTTTTGAAACGGTAGAAGTCAATGGAGCCTTACCCTTATTAACACCCATGAGTGATATTGCTGGGCGCTTATCCATACAGATTGGCACTCATTTATTGCATGCTCCACAAGGAGGTAAAGGTATTTTACTGGGAGGATTACCTGCCGCCAAACGTGGCAATGTAGTGGTGTTAGGCGCAGGTGTTGCAGGTGGTAATGCGGCATCTGTGGCTGCAGCATTGGGTTCAAATGTCACTGTGTTTGATAAAAAACATGATAAATTAACAGAAATGAGAATGCTTGGGCCTAACGTGACCGCATTACACCCTTATTCTCAAAGTATTGAAGAAGCTGTACAACAAGCAGATTTATTAATTGGAGCGGTATTAATCCCAGGCGCTCCAGCTCCTGTTTTGGTGACAAAAGAAATGGTCTCTACCATGGAACCAGGCAGTGTTATTATTGATATTGCAGTTGATCAAGGTGGATGTATTGAAACAATACATTCAACAACTTATCAACAACCCACTTATCTGCAACAAGAAGTCATTCATTTTGGTGTAGCAAATATGCCTGGAGCAGTACCCTATACTGCATCTCAAGTGTTATCTTCAGTGATTATGCCGTTTGTAGCTGAAATTGCGGATAATCAATGGAAAAATAATCCAGCCCTGGTATCGGGAGTGAATGTTGCTGATGGAGAAGTTAAGCATTCTGGGTTAGATGGCTTGGTTTAACCTTCAAATATGTACTCTAATCTCTTTGAAAGGTTCTGGCTTAATTTTATCTCCTGCTTTGATGTATTCAATTATTTTAAGTTTTATGGCTTCCATAATTAGGTATTTATGGTTAAATTATCACTCTGAACATTCTTTAATAAGACTGATTAAAGCATCTGCATCAAATGGTTTGGTGATGTATGAACAGGCTCCTAATCGGATGCATTTTTTCACTGTTTCTAAATCACTTTCAGCAGACATCATAATAATATCCATATCATGCATCAAATTATTATCACGCATTAATTGAATGGTTTCTATACCATTCAGTTTTGGCATATAAATATCCAGTAGCATCACATCAAAGTTTTTCTCTTTTAACAAATCAATTGCTTCAAACCCATTATTGGCCGCAGTGAATTTGTAATTTTCTCGATGTTTAAGTTTTTTAGTAATTAATTCACAATTTAGATCATCATCATCAACCAACAGGATATTAATTTCATTTTTTGCCATTATTCAGCCTAATTTAAAATAATACTGAAAGCTTCAATTCCATACTATAAATCCATGTCAGTGTTGCAAACATTGATAGTAAGGTGCTTACTTTTAATGCAGTATTGCATTTCATGCAAAAGAATTTACACATTTTTAATTCCTCATTTTATTATTATTTTTAGCGAAGAAAGATTTTTTAACCCGTCATCTTATGTATTTTATCAATATATTCTTTTCTCTTTTCTACCTTTTCATTATTTTCTACTTTTTCAATATCATCCACCAAAAAGTCATAAACCTGCATGGTTAATTGAAAAATTTCATCATTGAGATCCAATGTTTCATCAATAATGGCAGACAACATGGATTCGATACTATGACAAAGATCACCAATGGCTATAATACCAGCCATTCTCGCCCCTCCTTTAATGGTGTGTAAAGATCGCTGTAGATCTTCTATAACACCATGATCTTCTCGATTATCATCCCATTCTCGTAAACTATTTTCCATGGTTTCAATTATTTCTTTTGCTTCTTCAACAAATATTTCCAATAATTCCTCGTCAACTTCCTCTTCCTCTTCTTCCTCTTCATCAGGTTCGCCGCTATCAATTTGAACAGGAATATCTTCAACGGGTTTGGTTTTAATAAATTGTTCTAATTCATAAATAATGCCATTGTCAGATGTTGGAATTTCACCTTCTTTAACACGATTTAACATCTCCGTTAAAGCATCTGCTGATTTCAAAATAATTTTGATAATATCTTCATTGGCTTCAACCTGATCATCATTAACAGCAGTTAATAGTGACTCCATGGTATGACTTAAATTTCCAATAATGATTAGCCCAGACATTCTTGCCCCACCTTTCAGGGTGTGTAACGTTCTGTGAAGAGCAGAGATGGTTGCTTCTTCAGCTGGTTCTGCCTGCCATTCCTGTAACTGACCTTCAATTGCATCCATTAATTCTTCGGCTTCTTCCAGAAATATCTCAAGTGTTTCTTCATCAATATCATCTGCTTCTACCTGCATTTCATGAGGGTTTGTCGGTTCAACATCGACTACTGTGCTTTCTTCAATGGATTCAACAGCTTTTTCAATTTTGGTATCGACAGTTAAAACATCATCAATGGTTTCCCCATGACTTAATGCATTGGCTTGATCCATTAATGTCTGCAAATCAAAATCTGGGTGAACTCGCTGAATAAAGAACCCCATTAATGTGGGTAAAACATTGACCGTTTCATCAATCACTGCCAGCATAGAAGGCGTTACTTTAATCGTACCATCGATATATCGATTGAGCATATTTTCTACAGCCCACGCCAGTTCAGAGATAAAATCGACCTTAACCATTCGACCACTGCCTTTAATCGTATGAAATGATCGACGAAAGGTTGTCAGTGCTTCTTCATTGGCATTATTTGCTTTCCATTGAGGATAAAATTCATTAATAACCTCTATATTTTCCTGTGCTTCTTCAATAAAAATTTCAACAATTTCTTCATCAACATCTTCAAGTATTAATTTTTTCAGTTTTGGTTTTTTAACGGCAACGGGTTTAATCTGCTGACTTAAATAATCTTCCTTATATTTAAGGAAGTCAGGCACATAGTCGCCTAACATATTTTCCAGTTCTAACAAATCGGGAATAATTGCTTCTTCACCAGCAACGACAACACGACAATGTGCCGTTTTATCTAAATTTTCCTGATTTTTTGTTGATTCAATATTTTCTTCAGAAGCCAATAATAAAGTCGGTGTAGTTTTTGCAATTAAAGCAAAAAATTGAATTTTTGATGAGTCACCACTGAAACAATAGCAAACTGATAAGCGAGATTTAAAGCCTAAAATAGTTTGTTTGTCATTATTCATATATTCATATGAAATAACAGGCAATGCTTGTTGTCGCCACATCAAAACACCCGCTAACCACGCAGGACTTTGAGGAATATCCATGGGTTCTTCATAGCGTATTATTTCTGCAACTGCAGCATTAGGTAGTAAAACTTTTTGGTCTCCACACGGTATGATAACACTACGAATGGTTGAATCTGACTTCATTTGAAACTTCCTGTATACAATCAATATACTAAATTATGGTTTAATAGTTACTTTAGATTCTAGGATAGAATTGGTTTTATACAATAAAAACCAATTGACTTTTTTATTCAAAATGATATTTATCTTTTGCTAATAATTAGATAACATTCAAATCAACGTAATACCCGACAATATGGTCATATTTTCAAAAAAATATCATGTAAAATGAATATCAATAAAAAATCCTTATTATTTCAATTAAATTTCAAGTTTGCCATTTTATTTATATTGGTTGTAATGCTGATGAGCTTTATGACTTACAGCCTTATCGGTAAACAATTTATTAAATTTTATAATGCTCAGGTAACACAACATGTCAATGCATTGGCAAAAGGAAGTGTCAATGCCATACGAACAAAAGAGACTAAAACACTGAACAATTTGATGCTGATCGCCTTGCAGTCAAATACCTATGCTTATGCTTTTATCGCTGATCTTGATAACAATATCATCACCGATATCAATACTGACATTAAATTAAATAGTTTTTCAAAAGAGACATTTTTTTTACCCCAGGAAAAAATTTACTTAGGCAAAATAGTTCATGAAATTATTCAACCCATTATGGATAATAAGCAACATTTAGCCAACATTCATGTTGCTTATTTCAAAGACTCTTTTGAAGCCATAAAAAATGAAAATTTAATTTTAATTTATAGCTTTGTTTTTCTGACATTATTTATTTTAACGTTTGGTGTCCTGTTAATTATTAATAAAATTATCGCACCTGTCTGCCAATTAACACGAACAATCACCGAAGGTTCATTAGAAAAACCATTACGCATTGACTCTGAAATCACAGTTCGATCAGATGAAATTGGTGATCTTGCTAAAGCCTTTGAAGGCATGACTTCACAACTTTATTCTGCCTATCACAAATTAAAAGAAGATGGTCAAACCCTTAAAAAAAGTGAAAAACAATTTAGGCAACTGGCAGAATGTATTGATGAAGTCATTTGGTTAAAAGAATCTTCATTACAACAAATTCTGTATATTAGCCCAACTTACGAAGCCATTTGGGGATTATCCATTGATAAAATGTATGAGGACTCTAAAAGCTGGCTTGAAAACGTACATCCTGAGGATCATCAAAAATTACAACAATTTACAAAAATTAATCTAACTAAAAATGAACCATATAATAATGAAATAGATTTTAGAATCATTAAAAAAGATAATCATGTCCGATGGATCAATTACCGTGAATTTCCAATTTTAGACGGCTATGGTAGTAAGCATTACCGAATTGTCTGTATTGCTAAAGATATTACAGATAGAAAACTCTCCGAAGAAAAAATGTTACACGCAATACATGCCACCAAAAAAGCCAATGAAACTAAAAGTAGTTTTTTAGCCAGAACCAGCCAAGAAATCCGAACTCCCCTTAATTCTATTATTGGTTTAATTGATATTTTGTTATTAGACAATACCTTGTCTGAGGAGCAAAAAAAGCATATAAAAATGCTCAATCAGTCAAGTTTGGCTATTTTTTCCATTATTAAAAATATTTCTGATTTTTCAAAAATTGAAGCTGATAAACTCATTCTTAATGTTAAACCTTTTAATCTTCAAGAATTGATTAATTCCACCTTCAAACAACACCAACTAACAGCAACAGAAAAAGGCTTGTCTACAAAATTAATATTAGATGAATCACTACCTGACTATGCCATAGGTGATGCAAACCATATACAACAAATTTTAAATAATTTTCTTTCAAATGCTGTTAAATATACTGACAACGGTGAAATAAAAATGAAAATTAATATTTTAGATAATGCAGAAAGAACCGTAAAAATAGAATTTTGTGTTGAAGATACGGGGACAGGTTTTAATCAACATGAAAAAAGGAAATTATTTCAACCTTTCCACGATGAAAACTATTTAAACAAAAGAAAAAAAACAGGTGTTGGTTTGGGTTTAACGATATCTCAACGTATCGCCCATTTAATGGGTGGAGACATTCAAGTTAACAGTCAAAAAAATAAAGGCAGCCAATTTTCATTTGTTTTGACATTAATGAAAAGCACAGCGGCTGAAATCAGCTTGATTAAGGATAGAAATGATCCCTATAAAATCCAAAACCTTGATAAAAATACAAAAATTCTTGTGGCTGAGGATGACATAATCAATGCATCAGTGATAGAGGCGATGCTGGATACGTTTGAACTAAAAGCTGATTATTATGCCAATGGTATTGAAGTAATGCAGGCAATTGAAGATAAGACCTATGACATTATTTTTATGGATGTCGAAATGCCCAAAATGGATGGTTATGAAACATCAGAACATATTCGAGAATTTGAACAATCAAACAACAAAAAACACACACCCATCATTGCCATTACTGCTCATATTTTAGACCAGGAAAAAACCCGATGTCTTGCTGCTGGAATGAATGATTATCTATCCAAACCAGTCCACATTAATCAAATCAGACAAATGTTTATTAAATGGTTACCTGATATGATTTCGTAGTAAATATGATGCCCTGACGGGTAAAAATACTCTGCGAATGGTATAATTTTTTACCATGAAGCACATGAAGACAATGAAGAAAAACTTCAATATCTTCATGCACTTCATGGTTAAATCTATAGACTACCTCAAGCATTTAAAACTTTCCTGTTGAGAGTCTATTATACTTTACCCAAAGAACACCCCGCTCACCCATTAATCAACTGACTTTCTGCTTCCTTATATTTATTACAAGTATTTTCAATAATGTCATCAGGTAATTCTGGTCCTGGTGCTTGTTTATTCCAGTCTAATGTTTCCAGATAATCCCGAATGTATTGTTTATCAAAACTGGGGGGTGACACACCAGGTTGATATTGATCCATTGGCCAGAATCGTGAAGAATCTGGTGTTAAAGCCTCATCAATCAAATAGAGTTGATTGGCATCATCCAAACCAAATTCAAATTTTGTATCTGCAATAATAATACCTTTCTTCGCCGCAAAGTCTCTTGCATAACAATACAATTCCAAACTAACATTTTTAACTTGTGTCGCTAAATCTTCACCCAATAAATCAATGGTTTTTTCAAAATCAATATTTTCATCATGATCCCCCATGTCCGCTTTGGTAGACGGTGTATAAAGAGGAGCCTCTAATTTATCAGCCAAAGACAAACCTGATGGCAATTCAATGCCACAAACCCGCCCAGATTTTTGATAATCTTTCCAACCTGATCCAACAATATAACCTCTGACAATCGCTTCCACAGGCAATGGTTTGAGTTTCTTTACAACCATACATCGACCTTCTAGCTGAGTTTTTTCATCATCAGATAGAGGTAGCACTGAAATATCCGTTGAAATTAGGTGATTTTTAATAATTGAACGTGTTTTTTCAAACCAAAAACAGGAGACAGAAGTTAATACGCTACCTTTTTCTGGAACAGGCGTGGGTAAAACCACATCAAAAGCTGAAATTCTATCGGATGTCACAATTAATAACCGTTGGTCATCCAGTTCAAAAATATTCCTTACTTTGCCTGCTGAAATTTGTTTTAAGCCATTTATTTGAGTCTCGAATAGTGAATTTTCCACATTCATTTCCTGTCGTAATAAAAAGATTGTTTATCTTACACATCTACTTAATCAGCGTAAATAGTTAAATTTATATTTCAAGGAATGGTAATTAAATAACATTTAACCTTTGTTTGACTACATTAGTGAACTATTCTAAGAATTATATATATTTATTTATGCAATATAAGGTGCTTTAAATGACTGATGGATTAGACCCGATCATATTAAATTTCATATACGCTGCCATGGGAGGTTTCATGACGCTGTCCTTTATGTGGCTGGGCTGTAAATTATTCAACCGAATTGTCTGTTTTGATATCAGTGAACAACTCAGCCAAGGCAATATAGCTGTCGGCATCATGTTGATGGGTATATTTATTGGTATTGGTGTTGGCTTAGGCTTGGTTATTGGCTTAGGTTTAAACTAAAATGTCGGCAAACAATGGCACAAAATATCCAATAAAGTATTTAAAAATATTCTGTCTATTGTTAATCATTCCTAGTGTAGTTTACGCCAACCATGCAAAAAAAAGCCACTGGCCCAGTCGTTTTGATCCTTATTTTAAAAAATATGCCAAATATTATTTTGGGCCTAATTTTGATTGGCGCTGGTTTAAAGCACAAGGCATTGCCGAATCAGGTTTACAGCCCAAAGCCAAAAGTGTGGTAGGCGCTAAAGGCATCATGCAGATTATGCCAGCCACATTTGCCGAAATTAAAAATAAAAACAGACGTTTTGCATCGGTCAATACACCACGCTGGAATATTGCAGCAGGAATATATTATGATAAACAACTTTATAAACGCTGGAAAGTTAAACTAAAACGCAAAGAAAAACTAACTTATACGTTTGCCAGTTACAATGCAGGTTATGGAAATATTCACAAAGCCTTGAATCAACTCAATAGAAAATTAAAAAGAGACAAAGAAGCACCACTGACATGGCAAGAAATTAAAAAATACGCACCCAAAGAAACCAGAAATTACATTAAAAGAATTAAAAAATTCAAGAAAGACATCGCCTATCATTAAAACCAAGAGATGATTCAAAAATAACCTTTACAATTTGTGAAGAAATTTTTATTCATCTTCTTTGTTACAAAAAGAACGGACAAAAAAGCCAACAAGATGGGTTATTTATTTATTGCGAGTTGCCTCACCTAATGAACAACCAAACCAACACACGAAGTCAGAAAATATTCCTAATGCAATTGCAGCACAAGCTATTAGTACCTGCTGAAGTGATTGTGGAATACAGTGAAATATTGATAGAAGATTGTAATCAGGAAATAGACATTGATTGCATCACTGATTTAAAACACATCAAATCTTCTAGCACACAACTTTGTGAATTTATCAAAACCATTCTCGTTAAAACAACCAAAAAAACCAGTGCCACTGAATTAAAACAATATGGTATTCATGTCAGGCATGAAATTAGAATTCACCTGAATCATATCATTGGATACAGCGAAATATTATTAGAAGAAGCCGAAGAAAATAATCAACAGGATAATCTTGAAATATTAGGCAGAATTTACAATTCATCTCAAAGTTTGTTATCACACATGGATGATATTTTAGATTATTCGACGGTCAGCATGAATTTAAATGACGATGATTCAAATATTTCGCCCGATAACAGCATGGTCAAAAATTTGGTTGACTCAATTAAACCGCTCAATAGACAAGACATTTTATCGGAGTTTACTGGCACCATCTTGATTGTTGATGACATTGAAATGAACCGAGACCTACTAGAAACGCGTCTACAAAAACAAGGTCATGTTGTTATTACCGCAGAAAATGGTCAAATTGCTTTAGATATTATCCAAAAATCCCCATTGGATTTAATTATTTTGGACATTATGATGCCTGTCGTTAATGGTTTTCAGGTATTACAAACATTAAAATCCGATGAAGTCCTTAAAACAATACCTGTCATTATTTTTTCAGCATTGGATGAAGTTGACAGCATTGTCCGTTGTTTGGAAATGGGCGCAGAAGATTATCTGGTTAAACCCTTAAAACCCATCATATTAAAAGCTCGTGTTCAGGCATGTCTTGAAAAGAAACAATTGAGAGACAGGGAGCAAATGTATTTTAACGCATTACAAAAAACCCAGAATGAATTAAATGCAGAATTAGCAGAAGCGGCTGATTATGTACGATCCATTCTGCCACAAACAATTAAAACCAAAGATGTTTCAGCCAACTGGAGTTATTTACCCTCTAACCAGTTGGGTGGTGATTCATTGGGTTATCATTGGGTGGATGATGATAATTTTGCCTTCTATTTATTGGATGTATGTGGTCATGGTGTAGGTTCTGCCTTACTCTCAGTTTCCATTATGAATGTCTTGAGTAATAACAGTCTGGCTAAAACTGATTTTTTAAATCCCACTGATGTCATGTTATCACTGAATGATACATTTAAAATGGAAAATCAAAATGGAAAATATTTTTCCATTTGGTATGGTGTTTTTAATAAGAAAACACGCAGTTTATCTTATTCATGCTGTGGTCATCCACCTGCCATTCTAGCATCCAATGACGAACAGCCTATTGAATTGAGTGAGGGTGGTGCGGCCATTATTGGCTTTCCCAATCAACACTATCCCAGCCAAACCATTCAACTAAAAAATAACAGTAGTATTCTCATCTTCAGTGATGGCATCTATGAATTACCTGATGAGAATGACAATATGTATCAATACAGTGATTTTTTTCAATTCGTCCAACAATGTCATGACGTTGAAAACAATCACATTGAAAAAATCATAAAATTAATGCAAAAATTAAATAAAAGTGAAATTTTTAATGATGATGTTTCATTATTAGAAGTTATATTTCATTAAGGAAACACTATGTCAGTTAAAGCAACGAAAAAAGATGATTCATTGGTGATTGAAATAACTGGGACACTCAATGGTCAGTTACAATCAACCTTTAGAAATAGCTATAAAGGTATCAAAGATATTAAAGAATATATCATTGATTTAAGACTCACCGAATTTGCAGACAGTGCAGGTCTTGGTTTGTTATTGGCACTGTACGGTATCACTAAAAGTATGCCGAACAAGCCTATAGTAAAAATCATTAATGCCAATAATTCGGTGAAAGATTTATTAACCATGAGTAAATTTCAAACATTTTTCACCATTGAATAATGTTACATACCCACCCCTAATTAAAGCTGAATTAAGCGGCTTATCCGCTTCTAAACGACAACTTAGGGGAAGCGAAATAAATAAATGTCCACATTGCGCAGGATTTTTGTTCGCCTTTGAGGCGCAAAAATAGGCGTATAGTCGAACTATACAACTATTTTTGCAACAAAAAAGCGGACAAAAAAATTGCTATGCCCTTTGGGTACAAGCTAGTTGGATGTTTATTTATTGCGCATCCCCTTATGCCCTTGATATAATAAATGGTTAGTATCTATGCAAGATGTATCAAATAATTCTGAACAGATTAAATGGAGTTTTCAGTGGAAACTTTATGCCGATAGCATGAAAGTGATGGATCCCATGAAAACAGTTATTAATATCATTAGCCAAAACAAAGACTTGGAGTCTTGTAAACAACATTTGTATACCATTATTGCCGAATTATATAACAATGCATTAGACCATGGTGTACTAGGCTTAGACTCTAAAATAAAAGAAAACCCAGAAGGTATTGAAGAATTTTATAACTTAAAAGAAGAAAGGCTAGAGAATTTAAATACTGGCTATATTTTTTTAGCCGTTGAATATCAACAAGCTTTAAATAAGTATAAATTAATCATGTCGGCAGAAGACAGTGGCTCTGGGTTTGATCATCGAAATTATGAAAAAACCCTAACAGCCAATCAAAAGACTTTTGGACGAGGTATTCCGTTGCTATTTTCACTCTGCGAAAAAGTATCGTTTAATGAGAGTGGTAATAAAATCACGGTTGAGTACGATCCTAAATAACGAGATTTATCGAATCTTATGCGTTAGTTCGAGTCATTGTAAAGGTTAATTTTGAATCGTCCCTTATCTCCATTTCATTATCGGTACGGTACTGATAGAGTTTTTAGGGCTTCCATCAATTAATTTATCACTGTAAACCAAATAAATCAGTACATTACGTTTTTTATCAAAAAACCTAACCACATTAATTTTTTTAAACAATGCAGAAGCTCTTTTGGTAAAAACTTTTTCCCCGTCTTTTAATTCCTCTGTCATCTGAATGGGTCCAATTTGGCGGCATGCAATCGAGGCATTTGATGGATCTTCTGCTAACCCAACAGCTCCTTTAAAACCACCTTTTTTTGCTCTTGCCAAATGGCAAGCAACCCCTGAAATTTTAGGATCATCAAAAGCTTCAATGATGATTTTATTGTCTGGGCCTAATAATTTAAAAACAGTATCCACACTACCAATAATTTCTGCATGAACCTGCTGAGTCAGTAACAATAAAAATGAGGTTACGATTACCTGTTTATTCCACAGGTTAAATATCATGATTTATTTGCTCTCATAAATAATTCGATGTCCGACAATACTTCTTTTTAAACGAATGCCTTTTTTCCTGAGTGCTCGTGATAATTTTCTGCGAACAGTTCTTAAATCTTTTTCAAATATTTCTACTTCCATCATGGTGCCTGTTTGCATAGGAACATTGACTTCCCAACTTAAATCACCTTCTAATATATCCAATGCTTCATCCTGAATTTCATCATCCACATTCCTAAATACCACGGTGACAGACTTTTGCGATGCACCACTCAAATATTCAACTATTTTTTGTATCAGTTTATCTCCAGCCACTTTGCCATATTTTACCGCAATTCGTGCAATACCATCATCAATCGCATAACTTCCCGCATTTGAAATGGTTTTACCTCTTTGGTTAACCGAAGCAATAAAAGCTGCTGTCGCAGGTTCAATCATTTCAAAGGTCATGTCAGCCCAAATATTAATGTAACCATCCGAAACTTGTCTTTTACCTGCTTCTAATTGAACCATGACCAAAACTTCTGCACCTGCATCACGAGCGGCATTGATGATGGTTTTTTTATCCAAAATACCTGAATTATCTCTATTCCTTAATGCTCGCAATTGTTTTTGCATAAACACTCTAAAACCTTTTGATGCCAGTTGATCTCTGAGTTGGGTTAGTAATGTTTGAATGCCTTTTGAATCTTCTGTTAAATTATCCATTCTATCCTGGTTGTAAACCACGGCAACTCGTCGGTTTTCAAATGTTTGTTTTTGAAATATTTTTTGAGTATTGGTATCTTCCATAAATTGTCGAAAGGTTTTCTGTGCTTGTATTTTATCAACCACAGCCCTAACCGTTATATTATATAACCCTTCTTCTCTTTTGCTTCTGATGACTTTATAAGTACGAACAATACCACTGGTTCCAGAAACAATTTTATCAGCCTCTAATTCAAAATTCTTAACCGCTGTCATTGATGTTAATTTAAGACCCGCTCCTTGACTCACTGCATTTCGTAGAGCATCTGTTAAAGCAATACTTTTGGTGTCTCCCATACCCGATGCTTCAACCGTAGCGGCAAAAACATGAGGATTAAAACCTAAAAATAGGAATAAAAGAAAAATCTTTATATAAATCATTTTATTTAACACGTTATTATCTCCGTAATAGTAGTTTAGGGATGAGTACGAAATAACTTCCCGTTCTTGCTTCTATCTTCATCTCACCTTTAGATAATCTTCAATCATAAAGGTTCGAAATAGAACGACTATGCCTTACTTTTATTCAATCAGACTCTTGAATCTAACATAAAGACAAAACCAAGAACAATAAATTATTTCATGCCTGTTCCTTATTTAACTCTGTACTTTAACGGGCAAGCCAACAGTAAATACTGAACCCACACCCAATTCACTTTTGACACAAACATCACCTTTCATTAACTGGCAAAATTTGTGACTGATCACTAACCCAAGACCCGTTCCACCAAATTTTCGAGAAATACTCACGTCTGCCTGTGAAAATGCCTGAAACAACTTCTTCAACTGATTTGAACTCATGCCAATACCTGTATCTCGGATTTCAAAACAAACACATTCATCTTCGTCAATACCTTGTTTATAGATGTTTAAAATAACATCGCCATTCGAGGTAAATTTACAAGCATTGCCAAGTAGATTAAATAATACCTGGCGCAATCTGAATTCATCACTTTCGATTTTACCAATATCGTCTGGGCAATTCACTATCAAATTATTATTTCTATTTTCTGCCAGTGGCTTAATGGTATCAATGGTTTGAGAAACAGCAGACATGATTTCAAATTCTTCCAGAAAAAGATCCATTTTACCTGCTTCAATTTTAGATAAATCCAGAATATCATTAATCAAACCCAGTAAATGTTTACCCGCTGACAGAATTTTTTTCAAATCAGGAATAAACTCCTCCTGAGATAAATCTTCAGCATCGTCTATCAATAATTCAGTATAACCAATCACCGCATTCAGTGGCGTTCTTAATTCATGGCTCATGTTTGCCAAAAAAACACTCTTGGCTTTAGTGGATTCATGGGCATTACCTAATGCCACTTTCAATTGCTCTTGTTGTTCATTAATATGATCCAGCATTTCATTGAAAAATTTTGCCAATTGTCCGAATTCATCAGGCCGACCAGTATCTAATCGTGTATCCAATTTTCCATCAGCAACCGATAGAGTAGCATTAACTAAGGACTCAAAAGGCTGAGTCACCACTTTGTGCATAATCCATGTCAAAAATAGACCAAATAATAAACAAATGGCCACAATTAACCATAACAACGTTTTTTGTTGTGTCCGCAGAATTTCTGACCAATCGGTGTGATAAAAAGTTAAAATAGCCTGTTGAACAATAATATTTTGTTTGGGTAATGTAACAATATAAGGCGTATCTCGTAAAATTGTTTTAGAATCAGATTGATACTGACCAATTTCAATGATTCTATCAAGCAAGGTAATTTTAAGTGCTTGAAAATCATGTTGTTGTAAAAAAGGTAAAATATAACCCCTAAGCTCTTCATCTGTATGTTTGTTGGTATAGGAATAATTGGTGACTTCATAGGCAATTCGGTCAGCATTACCATGAAATTGCTCTTCCAGTATTTGCTCTCGATCCCACAAAATAATAACGGCAATGGCAAAACCAATCAGGGCAATTCCCCACAGTACAATTGATGTTATTTTAATGGGTAACGATGCCTTCCAACTTTGCGCCCAATCAAAATGTTGCTCACTATCAATTTCTACCTGGTTTTCTGATACAGGATCCATTAAAAACTACCCTTTAAAACCCAACCATTGGAAAACCATTAACATGGGACAAATACTGGTTAGACCTGCACTGGTTAACATCAAACCAATAAACCAGGGGAAAAACCAAATGGGATAAATAACAAAAGTAACCAACATGGCAGAAGCCATTGCAAATCTTAGCATTCTTTCCGCTTCAAATTGAAAAGCTCTGCTACTCTTAATGCAACGGATATCTTTTCTCATGATATTAATATAATCTTCACCGTAACGTAAACGAGAAACAATTTTGGTGGTTCTAATATTGGTTATACCTTCAAAAAACATGATACCGATTAATCCATACAACAACAGGTGTAAATCAAAACTAAGAAAAGTTAAAATAGAAATACCCAAAGTTAATCGCCAAATACGTTCTGTCATTTTATTTCCAAATAATTTTTTATAAAATATATATTTCTTGTCTTTATTAAGGATAGGCGAAATTTACTCAATAATCAGTATTTCAACTGAATTTCATTGGTTTAACCTAGGAGGCTGTCCGAGAACGCAGGTTTTTGTCAGATCAAGGCATAAAATTGTCGAAAAAGCGCAGTTTACGTGTGTAAATGAGCATTTTGAGACCATTTTTCCTCGGTACCCCCTTGAGGGGTGAACGCAGAGTTGGCGGAAAGATGAGTTTTCGGACAGCCTCCTAGAACAATCAATTGAATCGTAGAAAGAGCATTCAAGGTGATGAATATTCAGTGTATTGGACGCTCACAGTCGACCCAACTGATTTTTCTAGGTTTAAATGATAGGCTTTATCATGAATGAAAAAAAAAGTATTGTCAGAAAAATTGTTGTTTTGTTTTTAATTGCCGTTTCAATTGCATTTTTCATTGCTTTTGATATTAAACAATATTTGACACTTGAATTCATTCAATCTCAACAAACAACTATTAATGAGTATACTCAAAATAATTTTATAACATCGGCTATTACATTCTTTATTATTTATGTCATTACAACCGCATTTTCTTTGCCTGGAGCGGTTGTATTAACATTGTTTGGTGGTGCTATTTTTGGTTTATTATGGGGAACACTCATCATTTCATTTGCATCAACCATTGGTGCGACCATTGCCTTTCTTATTTCAAGATTCATATTAGGCAAAACCATACAACATAAATTTGCATCGAATTTAAAAACAATTAATGAAGGCATTGAGAAAGAAGGCGCTATTTATTTATTAACCTTAAGACTGATTCCTGCCTTTCCATTTTTTATCATCAATTTATTAATGGGTCTGACAAAAATAAAAACCTTCACTTATTATTGGGTCAGTCAAATAGGCATGCTGGCTGGAACCCTTGTTTATGTTTATGCAGGACAACAGTTTTCAACACTTACCAACCTCAGTGGCATCATGACTCCAAAAATTATTCTGGCTTTTGTGTTACTCGCATCATTCCCCTTTTTGGCAAGAAAACTCATAGAAATTATTAAGAAACGTGTATGAAAGGTATCATTTCAGCAGGTCACCCAAAAACAGTTGAAGCGGCAGAGACTATATTAAAATCGGGTGGCAATGCATTTGATGCGGCTCTTGCAGCACTTTATACCTCATGTGTTGTAGAACCTGTACTTTCATCTCTGGGAGGTGGTGGTTTTTTATTGGCTAAAACACAGCAAGAAAAAATTATTACTTATGATTTTTTCACTCAGTCCCCCATCACTAAAAAACCCATTAGTGAAATTGATTTCTATCCCATTATTGCCAATTTTGGATCAGATCAACAAGAGTTTCATATTGGCTTAGGTTCCATTGCAACACCAGGAATGGTCAAAGGTATCTTTGAAATTCATCGTGATTTATGCCAATTACCGATGAATGTCATCACACAACCAGCCATTGAATATGCCAAAAAAGGTGTTATTTTAAACAAATTACAAGCCTATATCTTTGATATTGTTAAACCCATTTATACAGCCACTGACAGTTGTCGAAAAAACTATTCAAACAACCTGTATCAATTACCAAAAATGGGAGATTGCCTTACCTTTCCCAATTTAGCTGAGACTTTTGAATGGCTGAGTAAAGAAGGTGATCAACTGTTTTATCAACATGATATTGCCAAAATGATGGTTAAAGATTGCCAAGAAAATGGAGGCTATTTAAAGCAACAAGACCTGACAAATTATCAAGTTTATAAAAGGCCACCATTAACCATCAATTATCGTAATCACCACATATATACCAACCCACCACCTTCTTCAGGCGGTATTTTGATTGCTTTTGCATTAAAACTGGCAGAAAAAATTGATTTTTCAAGCATGAAATTTGGTTCTAAATCTCATTTAGACTTATTGGCTCAAATTATGCTATTAACCAATCAAGCTCGACTTGATGCTCCTAACGCTCATCATGATTTAATCAATATTTTAGATCCCAAGTTACTTTCAGATTACATCCATAAAATTAAAGGACGTACAGCATTTCATCGTGGTACCACTCACATAAATGTCATTGATCGACAAGGTAATATTGCCAGTTTAACATCATCCAATGGTGAAGGCTGTGGCAGTATGTTGGGAAATACAGGAATTATGCTGAATAATATGCTGGGTGAAGCCGATTTAAATCCAGAGGGTTTTCATCAATGGCAGCCCAATCAACGACTAACCTCAATGATGGCTCCTAGCTATGTAAAATTAAGCAATAATCAACAAATTGCACTCGGTTCAGGTGGCTCCAATCGAATAAGAACCGCCATACTACAAGTATTGATTAATATCATAGATTTTAATATGGATATTCAAACCGCAGTCAAACAACCCAGAATTCATCATGAAAACAATCTCTTGAGTATTGAAACAGGTTTTCCACAAAGTTCATTGGACTATTTATATTCTCAGTATCACCAACATGTTTTGTGGCCAGAGCAAAACCTATTTTTTGGGGGAACACATACTTTATCAAAGCAGGGTGATGATTTTACGGGAGTAGGTGACGCTAGACGTGATGGAGTTTTTAAACTAGTGGATTAAAAAATAAAGTAAGGGGAAGCGAAATAAATAAATATCCAAATTGCGCAGTATTTTTGTTCGCCTTTGAGGCGTAAAAATAGGCGTATAGTCAAACTACCAACTATTTTTGTAACAAAAAAAGACGGACAAAAAAATTGCTATGCCCTTTGAGTACAAGCAAGTTGGATGTTTATTTATTGCGCATCCCCTAACTGTTCAGCTACCATTTTTTGCTTCAGTTCAAGGCAAAAATATGTGTTTACAAGTATAAATGAATATTTTTCCTCTGTATCCCCTTGAGAAGTAAACACATAAATGAAGAAAAAGAGGGGGGTAACCTAAACCATCACTAAATAATTTTATCGATATAGGGTGATTTATCCATTTAACTAATTATAATTGACACTATGAACCTGAAAAATCAACTTTAGGAATAATAATTAAACAATTCTGCTGGAGAAATTAAATCAATGAATCTAAAAAAACAACTCACCACTAGCCTTCTTGTTGCATCTGTCATTACTGTTTCTGCCTGTAAAGATGGCAGTAAAAATGAAGTATCCAAAGTTAAAGAGATGCCTAAACAAGAAATACAGACAATTGCTCCTGCCAAAAATACAATGGAAACTTATACCAGCCTAGTCAAAAAAGTAACTGCTGCGGTTAATAAAGCCAAAAGTGTCGGTGGAGAATGGCGGGATGTTCAATGGAGAAAGTCAAAATATGCAAGCTGGAAAGATGAAAATGGTAAAAAACATAAAGGCAGTTTGATGAAAGTTGCTGAAATAGCAGCCAAAGCTGGTGATTATAATACAGCCATTAAATTACTTAAATCAGCGATGTCTCAAGCAGAATTAGGGTATAAACAAGCAATGGAACAAAAAAACTTAAAAGCACCTTCTTATTTGTAGCATCTGATTTTCTCATTGAAAGAAGAAAAATCAATTTGGAATTTCTTCTTTCAATAATATTATTGCGAGTTGCCTAATCTGAATTTCTTGCAATACTTGCATATCATTTCCTTTTAAGTCGGTCATTGACTTAAGAATAATCTGAAATGACTTATCTGGTTGAATAACTTCTAAAGTATCCCCCACTGAAAATTTATTTTTAACCAATACTTCAGCACATTGTGTTTCATCATTCCAACGCATGACTTCTGCAACATATTTTTGTGAAAAAGTAGTCGAAACACCTGTGCTGTAATTTTGTGTTTCTTGTGGCACATGACGACGATAAAAACCTTCTGTATATCCTCTATTGGACAGGTTTTCTAAATCTCTTAAATATTGTTGATTAAACTCAATACCATTGGCGACATCATCAATTGCCTGGCGATAAATTCTGGCGGTTCTTGCCACATAATAATGAGATTTAGTACGCCCTTCTATTTTCAATGAATCAATACCAATATCAACCAGTTTTTTAACATGCTGAATAGCCCTTAAGTCTTTGGAGTTCATGATGTACGTTCCATGTTCATCTTCAGATATAGGTAAATATTCTCCTGGTCGACCTTTTTCTTCTAGTAACCACTCTTTTTCTAAATTATCAACTAAGTTTTCTTCATTTGATGGTGCCAGCTCAGGCGTATAGGTTTCAACAGTTTCAGCCTTAACGACATTGCCACAATCATCTTGCTTTGTTTCATGAACATCATATTTCCAGCGGCAGGAATTGGTACAGGTTCCTTGATTTGGGTCACGATGATTAAAATAACCTGACAATAGACAACGACCAGAATAAGCAATGCATAACGCACCATGAACAAAAACTTCCAATTCAATATCTGGACATTGCTGTCTGATTTCTTCTATTTCTTCAAGAGATAATTCACGAGATAAAATAATTCTTTTAATACCTATCGATTGCCAAAACTTAACACTGGCATAGTTGAGCGTATTCGCTTGAACCGACAAATGAATTGTCATATCAGGCCAATTTTCTCTAACCATCATAATCAAACCTGGATCCGCCATGATCAAAGCATCAGGGTTTAACGCTATAATAGGTTGGATGTCTTTTAAGTAAGTTTTTACTTTGGCATTATGGGGTAATAAATTACTGGCTATAAAAAACTTTTTACCCGCTTGATGGGCTTCATTGATTCCAGTCACCAAATTATCGTACAAAAAATCATTATTTCTGACTCTGAGACTGTAACGAGGCTGACCAGCATAAACAGCATCTGCACCGTAGGCGTATGCATAACGCATATTTTTGAGCGTGCCTGCGGGGCATAATAATTCTGTTTGTTTCATTCAACCGTCACTGATTTAGCAAGATTTCTTGGTTGGTCAATATCTGTTCCTTTTGTAACTGCAACATGATACGACAATAGCTGTAAAGGCAAAGTAAATAAAATCGGTGCGACGCAATCATTGACTTCACCAATTCTAATGACTTTCAAACCCTCACTCTCCTCAATCTGAGTTTTACTGTCAGCAAAAACCAATAATTTCCCTGCTCGGGCATGAACTTCTTCAAGATTTGATTTTAATTTATCCAACAAATCATCATTGGGAGCAACCGCAATGACAGGCATATGTTCATCAACCAATGCCAAAGGACCATGTTTTAATTCTCCAGCAGGATAAGCTTCGGCATGTATGTAAGATATTTCTTTAAGTTTTAATGCACCTTCCATTGCAATGGGATATTGGCTACCACGACCCAAAAATAATGCATTGTTACAATTGGCAAATTCTGTCGCTATTTCCTTAATTTCTTCATCAAGCATCAGGACATTTTTCACTAATTGAGGCAATGCTTTTAATCGACTAACCAAATAAGCTTCTTGCTCACTTGAAATACAATTTTTTTGCTTTCCAATACCAATCACCAACAGTAAAAATGCCACGAGTTGAGTGGTAAAAGCTTTGGTTGAAGCCACTCCAATTTCTGGCCCTGCACGAGTCATTAATACTAAATCTGACTCTCGCACTAAAGAACTTTCAGGTACGTTACAAATTGCTAAGGTACTTGTATAACCTCTTTGTTTGGCAATTCGTAAAGCGGCTAAAGTATCTGCCGTTTCCCCTGATTGTGAGATGGTAATTAATAAAGTATTATCTTTTACTACCTGTTTTCTGTAACGAAACTCACTCGCTACTTCGATAGAACATGAAATATTGGCATACTCCTCAAACCAATATCTGGCAACCAGACCTGCATGAAAACTAGTACCACAGGCAACAATTTGAATATTGTCAATGGATTTAAAAATGTCTTGTGCATCTACACCGAAAGTTGCTGAAAGTACTTTATCATCACTGATTCGTCCTTCACAGGTTTCAGCAATCACATTCGCCTGCTCGTGAATTTCTTTCAGCATGTAGTGCTTATATTCTCCTTTACCCGTAGCACCTGAAGAAATTTCAGTTTCTTTAGTTTCACGTTGAACAATATTACCTTTTGAGTCATAAATTTTTAACTCATCAATGGTAATATCTGCGATATCCCCTTCTTCCAAAAAGATAAATTGGCGGGTCACTGGCAATAATGCAAAAACATCGGATGCAATAAAAAATTCTTCGATACCTATGCCAATAACTAATGGACTGCCTTTTCTTGTAGCAATTAAACGATTGGGTTCAGCATTTGAAATAACACCCAAAGCATAAGCCCCTTCTAAAACTGAAGTGGCATTAATCACAGACTGTAAAAGATCATTACCTAAATTAATTTCATTATAAACTTGATGAACCACCACTTCAGTATCAGTTTCTGAAGTAAATATATGACCTTCTGATTTTTGTTGTTCACGTAGTTTTTGGTGATTTTCAATAATCCCATTATGCACAACTGAAATTAAATGTTTACAAATGTGTGGATGGGCATTTTTGATGGATGGTTTTCCATGAGTTGCCCAGCGAGTGTGGGCAATCCCTGTGGTTCCTCTAAGAATCTTTGGTTCTAAAGAATTGGCAAGCTCTTGTACTTTACCTTTGGTACGACAGCGTTTAATTTCATTCTGATTGTCAATAACTGCGATACCCGCAGAATCGTATCCTCTATATTCAAGTCGTTTTAAACCTTCCAGTAATATTGGAGTCACATTTCTTTGAGCAACTGCCCCGACAATACCGCACATACTTGATTATCCTTGTTGATTGTTTAATTCAGGTTCTAATATGAATATTAGGAAGAAATATAAAATAATGAAAGCAAATAATGTCATTAGAATTAAAGCTGAGTTGAGCAGTTCGTCTGCTCGAACGAAACTTATCCCCTTGTGGGATAATGACATTGTTTGCTTGAAAAAAGATGAAACTATTTTGTTTTTTTGACAGGGCGTTGCCACCCTTCAATGCTTCTTTGTTTGGCTCTGGAAATTGTCAATTTATGTTCTGGTGCATCTGTTGTAATGGTAGAGCCTGCGCCAATGGTTGCACCCTCACCAATGGTTACGGGTGCAACCATTTGAGTACAAGAACCGATAAAGGCATTATCACCTATAGTGGTCTTATATTTATTTGCTCCATCATAATTACAAGTAATTGTACCCGCACCGATATTGACCTGACTTCCAACTTCTGAGTCACCAATATAACTGAGATGATTTATTTTAGATTTTGTTTTAACGACTGACTTTTTAATTTCAACAAAATTACCAATATGGACATTTTCATTGAGTTCACTGTCTGGGCGTATTCTGGCAAATGGCCCAATTCGACAACCTGATTTAATCAGTGAATTTTCAATGACACAATTTGCAAATATTTGAGTATTACTCTCAATGACCGAATCACTGATTGAAGTATTGGCTCCAATTTGACAGCCCTGCCCAATTTTCACATCACCTTCTAAAATAACATTGATATCAATGGTCACATCATTTTCAATAGTAACATTACCTCTGATATCCAAGCGTGATGGATCTAGTAATGTGACGCCATTTTCCATTAACTGGTCTGCACGCTTTTGTTGATAATAACGCTCAATAGACGCTAACTGCTTTCTATTATTAATGCCTTCGACTTCTATTGGCTTATCTGCCAACATGGTTTTAACTAAAATATTTTCTTTAACGGCATTGGCAAAAATGTCTGTTAAATAATATTCTTTTTGAACATTATCATTTGATAAATTATCAATAAATTTTTTAAGGTCGGCATAATAGCCTGCCAGAATTCCAGTATTAACTTCATTGATTTCAAGTTGCTCATTACTGGCATCTTTATGCTCAACAATTTCAAGAAATTGATTTTCCTGATTTCTAATAATACGTCCGTAACCTGTTGGATTATCTAATTTCACAGACAACAAACTTAACTGATCTTTTTGTAACTCTAATAATGGTTTCAATGTATTCACATCAACCAGAGGAACATCAGCATATAAAACCAAAACTTTATTATTTTTATTAACATGTGGTAACGCTTGTGCAACCGCATGTCCAGTACCCAATTGTTCTGCTTGCTCAACCCATGTCAGTGACCATTCTCTAAAATGATTTCTGACCTGCTCCGCATCATGACCATAAACCACCACGACTTCTTCAGGTTTCAAAGAAAAAGCAGTATCCAGTACATGTTGAAGAATGGGTTTACCCGCAACACAGTGAAGAATCTTTGATTTTGAAGACTTCATCCGTGTGCCTTTACCAGCAGCTAAGATAATGATACTTAATGACATGAGAATTATTTACACTAGAGAAGAAAGAGACGGGAAATAAAAGTGATTTTATTTTTTATTAATATTATTTGATACTCATTACTTTAATCCTAAAAATAACAGTTTTACCAGCAAATGGATGATTTCCATCAACTGTTAATTGTCCATTTTCAATTTTTGATACTGTAAATTGTTTGGACTCACCTTTATCATTTTTAAACTCAACTTCAGCACCTAATTTTCTGAATTGTTCGGGTACATTATTGATATCATCGGTAAAAGTCAGCCTTTCATTAGGGTAACCAAAACCCTCTTCAGGTAATAATGTCACATTGACGATATCACCTACTTTTTTACCCGACAAATTGGCTTCAATTTTTTTAAACAAACCACTATTCTTACCATGTTCATAACTAATCGGTAAGCTGGTGTGTTCTAAAACTTCTTCATTAAGGTCATTAATGGTATAGGCTAGCTCAACTTTACTGCCAAATTTAATAATAGATTCATTCATAATCAATAATGTTTAACCTGATATTTATCGCATTTCTTTTTTAATACTATCCATGATTTTAAGCTGTGCAATGGCTTCGGCTAATTGAATTTGTGCATTATCGTAATCATCACCTTTATCCAATTTTGCCAATGTTTCTTCAGCAGCTTTTTTAGCTTTTTCAGCTTCGGCATGATCTAACTCATCAGCACGAATGGCTGTATTAGCCAACACGGTCACTATGTGTGGCTGAACTTCTAAAATACCACCAGAAACATAAATATTTTTTTCTTTGCCATTTCCCAGTTGTAATCGAACATTTCCTGGCTTTAAGCGTGTCAACAAAGGTGTATGCTGAGGAGCAATGCCAACTTCACCCATTTCTGCTGGTGCAAAGACCATTTCTACAAGTCCAGAATAGATTGAAAGCTCTGCACTGACAATATCGATATGTATGGTCATTCCCATAATAAACTATCTCCTTTGTAGTGCTATAAAGTTTTCGCTTTCTCAACCGCTTCTTCTATGGTACCAACCATATAAAAAGCTTGCTCTGGTAGTTCATCATATTCACCTGCAACGATGCCTTTGAATGCTTTAATTGAATCATTCAATGAAACATATTTTCCTGCAGATCCTGTAAATACTTCAGCCACAAAAAATGGTTGTGAAAGAAATTTTTGAACTTTTCTGGCTCGGGTTACAGCCAACTTATCTTCTTCTGACAATTCATCCATTCCTAAAATAGCAATAATATCTTTTAACTCTTTATATCTCTGTAAAATACCTTGAACAGATCTTGCTACGTTATAATGTTCATTACCAATAATTAGTGGATCTAATTGACGACTCGTTGAATCCAATGGGTCAACCGCTGGATAAATACCCAGCTCTGCTATTTGTCTTGATAAAACCAATGTCGCATCAAGGTGAGCAAACGTTGTTGCAGGAGAAGGATCTGTTAAATCATCAGCAGGTACATAAACGGCTTGAATAGACGTAATGGAACCTGTTTTTGTTGATGTAATACGTTCTTGCAACGCGCCCATTTCCTCAGCAAGCGTTGGTTGATATCCAACAGCAGATGGCATTCTACCTAAAAGTGCTGAAACTTCAGTTCCAGCCAATGTATAACGATAAATATTATCAACAAATAATAATACATCATTACCTTGTTCACGAAAATATTCTGCCATTGTCAAACCTGTTAAAGCAACTCTCAATCGATTGCCAGGAGGCTCATTCATCTGTCCATAAACTAAGGCAACTTTTGACAGTACATTGGCTTCTTTCATTTCATGATAAAAGTCATTACCTTCACGAGTTCTCTCACCAACACCTGCAAATACAGAAAAACCGCTGTGTTCAATGGCTATATTTCTGATCAATTCCATTAAAGAAACAGTTTTTCCAACACCTGCTCCACCAAATAAACCAACTTTACCGCCTTTGGCAAATGGACACATCAAATCAATAACTTTGATGCCAGTTTCTAAAATTTCGGCTGTTGATGCTTGTTCATCAAAACCAGGAGCTTCTCGATGTATTGCCCATTTTTCTTCGGTAGCAACCTTACCAGCACTATCAACTGGTTCACCCAGTACATTCATGATACGGCCCAATGTTTTTTCACCCACAGGTACAGAAATAGCGGCACCCGTATTGGTGACACTCAAACCTCTTTTCAGACCGTCTGTGGTACCCATTGCGATTGTTCTAACAATGCCATCGCCCAATTGTTGCTGTACTTCGAGTGTCAGATTACCATCATCAACGATCAATGCATCATAAACTTTTGGCAGGACTTCTCTAGGAAATTGCACATCAACGACAGCGCCGATGATTTCAACGACATTTCCAGAACTCATATCATTCCCCTGTAAATTTCTTAACTTTTATCTAAATTAATTACGATAATATATTTAGTACACAAATATACTAAAATCATTGTTTTATTTTTATACCGCAGCAGCACCGCCGACAATTTCAGAAATTTCCTGAGTAATTGCTGCTTGTCTAACTTTGTTATAAACCAGTTGCAGTTTATCAATAATATCTCCAGCATTATCTGATGCTGATTTCATTGCCACCATTCTTGCCGCTTGCTCACAAGCAACATTTTCAACAACACCTTGATAAACTAAAGATTCAATATATCTTGCCATTAGTTCATCAACCACGTCATGAGCATCTGGTTCGTAAATATAATCCCAATAGTGGGACAACTCTTTCTCGCTATTATTTTCAATTGGCAATAGTTGCTGAACAACAGGCCGTTGTGCCATGGTATTAACAAACTCATTATAAACTATAAATAAACGATCTATTTTTGAGTCCTCGAAAGCATCTAACATAACTTTACAAGTACCAATCAGTTCTGTAATTTTAGGACTATCGCCCAAACCTGTTTTTTCTGCAATAATGTTTGAATTAAAGCGCTTAAAAAATGATGTTGATTTTGAACCAATGGTACACAAATCTATTTCAACTTTTTTATCCATCCACTCCTGCATAGACGCCGAAACAGCTTTAAATGAGTTAATATTTAAACCGCCACACAACCCTCTGTCAGTAGATATAATGATATAACCCACTCTTTTTACTTCTCTATCCTGTAGAAAAACATGCTCATATTCAGGATGAGCATGTGCCAAATGAGCTAGCACATTATGTATTTTATTAGAATAGGGTCGAGTTGCTTCCATGCGATCTTGAGCTTTCCTCATTTTACTGGCAGCAACCATTTCCATCGCACGAGTAATTTTTTGAGTATTTTTTATGCTCTTTATTTTGGTTCTTATTTCTTTTGTATTAGCCATAAGTGGTTACAACTACCATGTATGATTAGATTTAAATGATTCAATGGATGATTTTAATTGATTCTCAATGTCATCATTATAATCGCCTGTCTCATCAATCATATTCATTAAGTCACTTTGATCAGATTTCATATAGGATTGAAGCGCACCTTCAAAGTTTAATACTTCATCCACAGGCACATCATCCAAATAACCTTCATTAACTGCGTAGAGAGAAACAGCCATTCCTGAAACAGACATGGGTGAATACTGACCTTGTTTTAACAGTTCAGTAATTCGCTGACCACGCTCTAATTGTTTTCTGGTCAATTCATCCAAATCAGAAGCAAATTGAGCAAATGCCGCCAATTCTCTAAATTGTGCCAATGCAAGTCTAACACCACCACCTAATTTTTTAATGATTTTTGTTTGGGCTGCACCGCCAACTCTGGAAACTGATAAACCTGCATTAATGGCTGGTCTGACACCTGCATTGAACAAATCTGTTTCTAAAAATATTTGTCCATCAGTAATAGAAATTACATTGGTCGGTACAAAAGCGGAAACATCACCCGCTTGTGTTTCAATGATGGGTAGCGCAGTCAATGAACCTGTTTTACCTTTTACTTTGCTTTTGGTTAATCTTTTAACTTCAGTTTCATTAATTCGTGATGCTCTTTCTAACAAACGTGAATGCAGATAAAAAATATCACCCGGATAAGCTTCCCGACCAGGTGGTCTTCTAAGTAATAATGAAACTTGTCGATAAGCCCAGGCTTGTTTGGTTAAATCATCATAGATAATTAAGGCATCTTCACCTCGGTCTCTAAAATATTCACCCATTGAACAGCCAGCATAAGGTGCAATGTATTGCATTGCGGCAGATTCAGCCGCTGATGCTGAAACAACAATAGTATGATCCATTGCACCATGTTCTTCTAATTTTCTCACGACACTGGCAACTGATGAAACTTTTTGTCCAATGGCGACATAAATACACTTAACACCTGTCGATTTTTGGTTAATGATGGTATCTATTGCCAATGCAGTTTTACCTGTTTGACGGTCACCAATGATTAATTCACGTTGCCCTCTACCGATAGGAACCATTGAATCAATTGATTTTAAACCTGTTTGTACAGGCTGATTGACTGATTGTCTTTCAATAACGCCTGGAGCTACTTTTTCTATCGGTGATTTAGTTCGTGACTTTATTGCACCTTTGCCATCAATGGATTCACCTAATGCATTAACAACACGACCTAATAAAGAAGGGCCAACAGGAACTTCAAATATTTTACCTGTACATTTGACTTTATCACCCTCAGTAATCGTTTTATAATTACCAAGAATAACAGCACCCACTGAATCTCTTTCAAGATTAAGTGCCATACCATATAAGTTACCAGGAAACTCCAACATTTCCCCTTGCATTACATCGGCCAGTCCATGAATTCTTACAATACCGTCCGTTAAACTGATGACGGTGCCCTCTGAATGAATTTCAGTTGCAAGATCATAGTTTTCTATTTTCTGTTTAATCAGTTCACTAATTTCTGAAGGGTTAAGTTGCATGATTTATCTCGTTTATTATTTGTGAATGTTCCTGAAAGCTTATTCAGTAACGACTATTTTTCACCAAAACTGCATAAAGCTAAATTAAGCGGCTTATCCGCTTCAATGACAACTTATGCCCTTGTGGTATAAAATCTACGTTCCTGAACAAGCTTCCTGTAATATACTATGCCAAAGCAATTGAAATTTTCTGAATCTTATTTCGGATTGAATTATCGATCACCAGATCACCTGCTTGTACGATAATTCCACCTATCAATGACTTATCAATTTCGGACTGAATTCTGATATTTGAGCCCAATTTTATTTTTAACGATTTGGTTAAATTATCAGTTTCTTTTTTGGTTATTTTAAATGCTGTCTTCACTTTAACATCGATAATATCCTGATGTTTCGCCTTTTGTTCTTCATATTGCTGATAAATTTCTCCTGCAACAGACAGACGTTGATTTTTTGACAACAATTGAAATAAGTTTTTATTTTCTGTTTTTAATTGCTTATCTAAAATATCAGAAATTATCTTTTCTGTTAATTGTTTATCCTGTTTAGGATCAGCAATCAATGCTTGAATGATAGAATCTGAACAGATTAAATTAAGATTGTTCAAAAAATCAGACCAAGAATCCAATGAATTAGTTTCTAATGCATGTTTAAAAATAGCATCTGCATAAGGTCTTGCCACCGTTGAATTATCTACCATATCAACCAGCTTCCAGTTCATTAGAAAGGCTAGTCAACATCGTCTTATGGTCTTCTAAATTAATTTCTTTTGAAATAATTTTTTCAGCACCTGCAATAGCCAATGTTGAAACCTGTTCTTTTAAATGCTGTTTTGCTCTGGCAACTTCTTGTTCAAGCTCTGCATTTGCTCCAGCAATTAAACGTTCACTTTCTTTTTTTGCATTATCTTTTGCTTCTTCAATAATTTCACTTGAGCGTTGTTGTGCTTGACCAATCACTTCGTGAGCTTGATCTTTTGCTTCAACCAAAATTTCCTTAGCTCTTTTTTCAGCAAGAACTTTTTCATGTTTACCACGCTCGCCAGCAGCTAATCCGTCAGCTATTTTCTTTTGGCGTTCATCCATGACAGTCGATAATGGCCCCCAAAGAAAATGCTGGACAAACCACACCAACGCAGCAAATGTCAGTATCTGTACAATAAGTGTTGCAGTGACATCCATTATATTTTAACCTTTTTGAATTTTCTAACCAGCTAATGCAGTTCTTGCAGCACCAATAAATGGGTTAGCAAAAATAAACCACATTGCCATACCTAATACGATCATTGGAAAAGCTTCCATTAAACCACCCGTAAATAACATTTGTCCCATTAGCTGTGGTCTTAATTCTGGTTGTCTGGCAATGCCTTCTAAATATTTAGAACAGATCATACCCCAACCCAATGCAGAACCTAATCCTGCTGCGGCTAATATAATTCCTACTGCTAGTGCAGTATATCCATAAATAGTTGCGACCAATTGTGGATCCATTAGATTTCCTCGTTATTTTAAAGTTAAAAAAGTTTTTTAATGATCTTCTAATTCAGTATGTGCCATGCCCAAATAGACAATGGTTAACAACATGAAGATAAAAGCCTGTAATGAGATGACCAATATATGAAAAATTGCCCAAAGTGTTGCAAATGTTAATTGTGCCAGTGCAATATACCAAACAAATGAAGATAATGTTAGCAGTGCGATCAGTAAAAAGATTAACTCACCTGCAAACATATTACCAAACAATCTCAATCCTAAACTGACTGGTTTTGCAACTTCTTCAATGGTTGTCATGATAATATTAACGGGCATCAACCATTTTCCAAATGGATGAAATAAAAACATTTTAAGGTAACCCATTGGCCCTTTAATTTTTATATTATAATAAATTATTAATGCGAATACAGACAAACTCAAACCAAACGTTATATCAAGGTTAGTCGTCGGTACTACTTTCAAATAATTAACACCGAACAGTTCTGCTATTTTAGGTAATAAATCAACAGGTAACATATCCATGGCATTCATCAAAAACACCCAGATGAATATGGTTAATGATAAAGGTGCTATTAAAGGATTACTGCCTGGAAATATCTCTTTAACTTGAGTTCCCACAAAATCAGCAATGAGTTCCATGACATTTTGAAGCCCAGAAGGTTTATCAACACTCAAATTTTTACCCAGTTTCCAAGCAATAAAAATGATAATTCCAGCAGTGAACCAGCTGAAAAAAATGGTATCCATATGAAGTGTCCAAAAACCACTACATGCGCCATCAATGGTATTTTCTTGAGAACAAAGATTATTATTGTGTAAATGATGTTGTATATAAGTGACAGGATCTGGTGCAGTCGATGTTTGACTCACTGAGTTCTCCAAAATTTAATCTATGATACTTTAACCTGAATCTGCAATTTCAAATCGGCTAAAATGCTCTAATCAGTGCATTAGAATATTTTAACTCAATTTGAAGTTGCAGATTCAGGTTTAATTTGTGAATTAATGGGAGCAAAAAAATAACTCAATTGCATCAAAGCAAATGAGACTAAAATAGCCATCGGCTCAAAACTTAAAGCCCCCATTCCTACAGCCATCGCAATCAACGTAAAAACAAATCGTTCAATTGCACCAATATAAATTGATCGAATATCAGATTCAGCATTTTTATTTTTTAATAATTGATTTAGCTTTATTCTTCTAGACAGTAACAAGTAATTAATAATTGCAATACTGCTACCATAAATGGAAGATAAAACAGCATTGCTTCCCATCAATGAAAATATAATCATTCCCAATGATAATAATACAAGCTGGCTAAAAATCTGGTTTCGCATATGTTTCGTAATAAATATGAGGACTATAAAAGGTGTATTCTGGCGCTGGATTATACGATGTAATAGAATGATTGGTCAATAATAAAAACCAAATTCATTATTAAATATATTTATAACGACTCATAAATAAAATTTATTGTAACGACTCAGATTGTTTATATTTTGCCAGAGTTCAATGCATATAATTAGTCGATAACTCGCAATTTATTTTATGTGCTCAAGAATCCCATCCAACTCATCAAAACTATTGTAATTAATAATTAATTTACCTTTACCTTTTTTACTGGTTTGTTTTACTTTTACCAATGCACCGAGCAATTTTGATAGATCATTTTCAAGTGTCAATACATTACAATCTGCTTTTTCTTCCACTTTAGATTCAATTGGTTGCTCACTTTGGTATTTTTTAACCAGCTCTTCAGTTGCTCTGACTGTTAAATCCTTTGATACGACAATTTGTGCCACTTCACTCTGCTTAATACCTTTTAAGCCGAGAATTGTTTTTGCGTGACCCATTTCTATATCGCCATTTTCAAGTAATCTTTTCACATCATCATTCAAATCCAGTAAACGCATGATATTGGTCACTGAAGTTCTTGATTTCCCAACTGCTTCTGAAACTTCCTGATGAGTTAATTTAAATTCAGTTAATAATCTCTGCAAAGAGGCTGCCTCTTCAAGTGGATTAAGATTTTCCCTTTGAATATTTTCAATCAATGCGACAGCAATCGTATCTTGATCAGTCATTGTTTTAATGATGACAGGAATTTCTTCTAAATCAGCTAATTGAGAGGCTCTCCATCTTCTTTCACCTGCTACAATTTCATATTTATCTTTGCCATTTTTGTCTTGTCCAATGGGTCTGACAACAATTGGCTGAATAACACCTTGAGCTCTGATAGAATTGGCTAAATCTTCCAAGCTTTCTGGATGCATGTCTGTTCTTGGTTGATATTTACCACGTTGTATAATATCAACAGGTAACGTTGAAACAGCAGGATTTGCTGGATCATCAGTATTTTGAACAACTTCAACAGAAGTTCCTCCTCCTAATAGTGCATCCAGACCTCTGCCCAGACCTTTTCTTCTTGCCATTATAAATTCACCATCGAAAAACTTAATAAGTTATTTGTTTTTTTCTCTTTTTCTTTGAATTTCACTTGCCAATGCTCGATAAGCCAACGATCCTCTGCAAGCTTTGTCATACATCAAAACAGGAACACCATGACTCGGTGCTTCAGCCAATCGAATATTTCTAGGAATAATGGTATTCATCACTTGATCAGGAAAATGCTTAATAATTTGTGAAGATACCTCTGTTGCTAAATTATTTCTGGCATCGTACATTGTTCTAACCAAGCCTTCTATAACCAAGTCTGGGTTTAATTTTTGAGATATTCTTTCGATGGTTTTTACCAAAGAACTTAATCCTTCTAATGCATAATATTCACATTGAATGGGAACTAATACGCCATGAGAAGCCACCAAACCATTAATGGTTAACATACTCAAAGAAGGTGGACAATCAATCACCACATAGTCATAGTCTTTTACAACCAATTCAAGTGCCATTTTTAACCGTTTGTCACGCATACTCGCATCAATCAAATCTATTTCAGCAGCCGTTAAATCATCATTACTGGCCAATAAAGAATAACCACTTTCTTCCGCTTCTACTTTAGCTTGCGATATTGGTACATGATTTAATAAAACATCATATAATGTATGCTCGGTATCGTGTTTATTAACTCCACTACCCATTGTCGCATTGCCTTGAGGGTCCAGGTCTATCAGTAATACTCGACGCTTATTGGCAGCAAATGATGCCGCTAAATTAACACTGGTTGTGGTCTTACCCACTCCACCTTTTTGATTGGCAACAGCAATGACTCTCATTATTGATACTCTATTTTTTAATTAATCTATCTATTACCTGAATTCGAACCTTCGGATTCAAGTATAAAATCTGGCGATAAAATAACCAGATGTCTATTCATATTAGTTGTAGACGTCTCTAATTCAATAATTTCATCCACTTTTAATTGTTTTGGAACTGTTTCTTGCATAATCGTGTCATATTGTCCCTTCATTGAAAATATTTTTCCACCATTGTCACACAATAATTTTATCGAAGGAAGCATGTCATCAAAAGAACCAAATGCCCTTGATATGACAATATCGTAACAATTTTCTGATTTTAACTGGTCTAGTCTTTGGTGAAAAACTTCAACATTATCCAATTTTAAAGTTGCTTTAACTTGTTGCAAAAAGCGAGTTTTTTTTTGATTACTGTCTAATAATGAAAAATTTTTTGTCGGGAAATAGATGGCCAATGGAATACCTGGTAAACCTGCCCCTGATCCCACATCTAAAATATTATTAGCTTGAATATATCGGATGACAGACAAACTATCAATGATATGGTGAGATATCATTTTATCCATGTGCGTTATTTTAGTTAAGTTATAAACATGATTCCATTGTGTCAATAACTGTAAATATTGGTTAATTTGGTTGTATTGATTTTCTGATAAACTCAAATTAAGTTTCTCAATAGCAGAAATTAATGCAATATTATTCATTTTTAATTTTCTTTAAATAGATCAACAATAAAGAAATAGCGGCTGGAGTAACGCCTGAAATTCTTGATGCTTGTCCCAAAGTAGCAGGTTTAATATGGGTTAGTTTTTCTGAAATTTCATTGGATAAGCCAGAAATGGAAAAATAATCTAACTGATCAGGCAATATCATATTTTCATATCGCTTTAATTTATCAATGTCTTTTTGTTGTCGATCAATATAACCACTGTAATGAATCTGTGTTTCTATTTGTTCAATGATATCTTTTTCGGAGAGTCCCTCACCAAATTCAGATAACTCTGTTAAGTCTGCATAATTAATTTCTGGTCTTTTCAGTAATTCATAAAAGGTATAACTACGAGATAATGAAGGTTGATTAAATAATTTTTCACATTGCTCAGGCTTTAACTCATTTATTTTAATTCTGTTATCTTTTAAACGTTGAACTTCAGCTTCCATGGTTTCTACTTTTTGATTAAAGGCTTTCCATCTTTTTTCATCAATTAAACCCAATCTATAACCCATCTCTGTTAATCTGATGTCTGCATTATCTTCTCTCAACAGTAATCGATATTCTGCACGACTGGTGAACATCCGATAGGGTTCTTTGGTTCCTTGGGTGATTAAGTCATCAATTAAAACCCCCATATAGGCCTGATCTCTTAAGGGCGTCCAAATATTTTCACCTTTTAATTTTAATACCGCATTCACAGCGGCTAACAAACCTTGTGCAGCAGCTTCTTCATAACCTGTTGTGCCATTGATTTGACCAGCAAAATAAAGTCCAGCAATGGTTTTTGTTTCCAAAGAATATTGTAAATCAATCGGATTAAAAAAATCATATTCGATGGCATAGCCTGGACGGGTAATATGAGCATTTTCAAAACCTTCAATGCTTTGGATAAATTCAATTTGAGCTTCATAAGGCAAACTGGTTGATACACCATTGGGATAAATCTCTGCCGTATCAAGCCCCTCAGGCTCTACAAATATCTGATGTGATGATCGATCACTGAATCTGATAATTTTATCTTCAATGGATGGACAATAACGAGGACCTACACCTTCAATGATTCCCTGGTACATCGGCGACTGATCTAGGTATTGTTTGATAATATCATGTGTTTTAGCATTGGTTTTAGTGATATGACAATGGGTTTGTTTTGGATGCTGGAAAACATTACCTAAAAATGAAAATACAGGTGTTGGCGTATCGCCAGGTTGTTTCTCTAATTTAGAAAAATTAATGGTATTGCCATCAATTCTGGGTGGTGTACCCGTTTTTAAGCGTTCTACATTAAATGGCTGTTCCCGTAATTTCTTTGCCAATCGGTTAGACGGTGGATCGCCAGCACGGCCACCTTCATAATTATTCAAACCAATGTGTATTCTGCCACCTAAAAATGTTCCGACAGTTAATATAACGGCATTGGCTCTAATGGTTAATCCCATTTGGGTTACAATACCTTTTATCTCATCATTTTCAATGATGATGTCATCAACGGCTTGTTGAAATAATGATAAATTTTCTTGGGTTTCTAAGGCTTGTCTAACTGCTTGTTTGTATAAATTACGGTCAGCTTGAGCACGAGTAGCTCTGACTGCAGGACCTTTGCTCGCATTTAAAATTCTAAAATGAATTCCTGCTTTATCAATGGCACTCGCCATCAAACCACCTAAAGCATCAATTTCTTTCACCAAATGACCTTTTCCAATACCGCCAATGGCAGGATTACAACTCATTTGACCCAAAGTATCTATATTATGTGTAACCAAAAGGGTTTTAGCACCCATCCTGGCACTGGCCAAAGCGGCTTCTGTTCCCGCATGACCACCACCAATAACAATGACTTCATAAAAGTGTTTAAATTTCATTTTCCGATACAAAAACTTGAAAAAATATTACCCAATAAGTCATCAGAGGTATATTCTCCCGTCATTTCACCTAATAATTGATGTGTTTGGCGTAAATCTTCGGCCAATAATTCTGCCGAACTGGTTCGATTAAAATGCTGAATACCTTTTTTGATGATTTCATCCACATTTTTTAACAGATCAACATGACGTGTTCTCGCACTGAAACTGGTTTCTGCCACCGTTGAAGAAAAACCAAATTTATTCTTTATAAAGTCTTTCAAAGTATCAATACCTGAATGATTCTTCACAGAAATGGCTATTTCTTCAGCAAACTCCCCCGTAGAAACACCTGGGTTTTTGTTGGTTTTATCAATTTTATTTCTGATTAGCGTGACATTGACATGTGTTAACACTTGTTTAAAAAAATCAGATTGAATTTCATCACCGTAATGTTCATCATCTAAAACATAAAAGATATTATCACTTTTATTGATTGCATCCCATGTTCTTTTAATTCCTTCTTGTTCAACAATATTATTACTGACTCTTAAACCTGCAGTATCCAGTAAGTTAATGGGTAATCCATCAATTTGTATGTTTTCTTTTAAAATATCTCGTGTAGTTCCTGGAATATCCGTCACAATGGCTGAGTTATTTTGAGCCAAACAATTTAATAAACTGGATTTACCTGCATTGGGTCTACCAACAATCGCCAGCTGAACCCCGTGATTCATTAACACACCTTGTTGTGAGTTTTTCATCAAATAATCTAGCTGATGAGTTATTTCATCCAATAAAGTCTTAATTTGTTGATCTTGCATGAAATCAATTTCTTCATCAGAAAAATCCAATGAAGCTTCAATATAAGTTCGTAAGTAGATTATTTTTTGATTAAATTGATGAATGACATCAGAAAAATCACCATTCAGAGAGCGCATGGCACTTTTTGCAGCTTGTTCTGTGCTGGCATGAATCAAATCCGCAACCGCTTCTGCCTGTGTTAAATCCATCTTATCATTAAGAAAAGCTCTTTCAGAAAACTCGCCTGGTCTTGCCAAACGACAACCTTGTGACAATATTTCTTTAACTAAAAGTGCCATTACAACAGGTCCGCCATGTCCCTGTAATTCAAGTACATCTTCTCCAGTAAATGAATTTGGTGCAGAAAAAAACAAAGCAATACCGTGATCAATGACTTGTTGTTGCTGATTTTTGAAATAACAAAAAGTTGCTTGTCTTGGAATGAGGGATTTTTCAGTGATTGACACTGATATTTGTTTGGCAAGTGAACCAGAAATTCTAACAATACCAACACCACCATAGCCAGAGGGGGTTGCTATGGCGACAATACTTTCAGGATAACTACTCACACCATTCATATTTTACTTCATTTCTGCGTTATTTTCGTACTCAAATGGTCACATATAGATATATGTTCCCATTTTCCGTGCAAAAATGCCTTAAACTGAAGCAAAATCTAAACGGTATGAGCAGTTACTTTATTATTGATACTACTTCTGTTTCTCAATTCTTTTAGTAATAACATATTGTTGAATAATGGATAACATATTATTAACCACCCAATATAAAACGAGACCCGATGGGAAAAAAGCAAAAAATACGGTAAACATGATGGGTAACATCATCATCACTTTGGCTTGAATAGGATCCAACGGTGCTGGATTCAATTTTTGTTGAATCAACA
>Ga0233443_1000520_pt1 | contig 41617 bp, 45 predicted proteins | sample SI_123_September_2_FD_182784 | JGI IMG/M metagenome (GOLD analysis project Ga0233443, IMG submission 182784) | Seawater microbial communities from Saanich Inlet, British Columbia, Canada - SI_123_September2016_200_MG | ecosystem: Environmental > Aquatic > Marine > Inlet | place: Canada: British...
ACTCAATATTTTCCGCCCTTTGGCACTACTACTCTGACCGAATAGACCTCTATGCAATCAGAGCAGTAACACCAAAGGTCAAAAAATCTTGAGCAAAAATTTTGTTAAGATAATTATGGTCACCTACATATGACTATTTTTTTTAACATTCAACACCAATAGATGCAAAGTAATGACGTCATCATCTCTAACCAGCGTCACTTGTCGTGCTTTTATGTTAATGACTTTTGCATCATTAATGACATCTCCCACCACCACTGACTGATTATTGATCACTGCAACATTCCTGACAGGAGAAATCAAAATGGATTTTAAAATTAATGGCTTATTTTTTTTAACCGCAACTGATTGTGTTTTACCATTGTCAATCGATACCGAAGACTGATTTTTTGCCTTATAATAAACAGGTTTAGTCGGATCACTCAAAGTCTGATTGTCAAACGCAAAACTCAATGAAGCATAAAAACAAGCCAATAAAAAAAGATGCCTCATACCCCTATCCAACCTTTGCTCAAACTGAGAGTATGCACCGTTAAAGTAACCCTAGCTTCAGGATATTGAGTTACTTCGTAGATCAACTCATCCCAAAATAATTTCCACTTCAATGACTCAATAGATTTTAAGACCGCCAAAGTATCCCTATAATTACCTTGAAAAGTAATCTTAATTCCATGCTGATAAACGACAGGTAATTTCTTATCTTTCGAACTCTCTTTTACTTTTTCCTTTTCCTTTTCTTTTTCCTTCTCTTTTTCCTTCTCTTTATCTTTTTTGGTTGATAACTTCTTGGTTGGAATACTTTCTATTTTTATGATATTCAGTGTTGTATGACTGGTCAGAATTTCTTCTAATAAGTAAGCCATTTGTGTCGGCTGAATCAAATCAATGGAGGTATTTTTCATATCATTATCAATTTTTTTAATTGATTGATTCAACGATACAATTTCTTTCAAATTCCGCTGATCAGGATCACTTTTTGGTTTTCCCTGAACAGTTATTAATTCAATTTTTTTCGGATTAATCTCAAGCTTAAGTTCTGACACTTCTGCCATAAGCATTGTATGTTGCTTAACCATTGGGCTGTAAAACATCATATCCCAGATAGCCAATGGAAGCCCTATACAAACTGCCAAACTGAGCATTCGCTCACGCTGCGACAGATTGATGAACACCTCATTAATTTCCTGATATTTAGCTCGTAGTTTTTTCATTGTGGTACAAATTGCTTCATTATATTATTAATCACATTTTTGACTTTTTCTTTGCGTTTTTTATCTGCCGCCAGATGGGCTTCAACACTCAAAGATTTCTTTTTCTTTTTAAATATCACCACTTTTTCTTTATAAGTTTCGAGCTTAAATTGCAAATAGGTATTTTCTACTACGGCTACTTTAATTTTTTTAGGGTCAACTTTAGGTTGCTTAATTTCAAAAGTAGAAAACTCCACCCCTGAAAATACTTTCTCAGAAGACAGTTTTTTTAATAAACGAGGAACACTTTTAGCCTTAACTGTTTTTCCTTGAAAGAGGACATAAGCCCCACCCTTAGAAAAAACAATTTCAGTAAACCAAAGATCAGGCACATTTTGTTTTGCCAATCCCGTTAAATGACGAGAAAAACCTTCTGTATTACCCGAAACACCTTTTGCCAAATTCTCAAAAACCTGTTGTTTTCCTTTTAACTCTTTCGATAATTTTTTTATTTCTTCAAGGTAGACAGGATTGGGTATTTTAGGAGAAAGCTTAGCTGTTTCGATTTCTATCTCTTCATTAATCTGATCCAGCTCAGCTTGCAGTGTCAAACTTTTTTCTTGCAATGGAGGGACTTCTGACGCTTTCAAAATATAAAGAGAAAATAAAACAACGATAATACTGATAAAAAGTATCGCAATATTTTTAATCGTTACATAGTGTACAGGGGGTATCAACGAATCCTGATATAAATTAATTTGTTGATATTTCATTCTGACACATCCTGCCGAAGTGCCGCACCTACCGCTGGCAAACATCTTGCTTGAATTACCGCAGGAATTTTTTCTTCACAAACAAATAGACGGTTTAAATCCAATTGACAACATTTCACACCCAACTGTTTACCCGTATAGGGAGGCAAATAAGGTATGGGTTCTTCAGTCGGCGCAATAACAATAGAACCGACAGGCGCCTGAACAAAATGGCTTTCATAAAAATCCATTGAACGTTGCAATTCAAGAATTAAAGTATCCATTGTGCTTTGTAACTCAGGTGATATCTTAACCACTTTACCTTCAACTGAAAAATCACCTGATTCCATAAAGGTATTAATCCCAAGATCCAGTTTTCGTGTTAAATACATTATTTGTTCATTAAATATTTGCAAATACCCCTCTTTATTATCTAAATAAATAAGAGACAAACCAAGTTCACAATCAGGCAACATTTTTGCAACATTTCTCAATGACAACTCAAAAATATCAATCGCCTTTAATTTCAATCCTGATTCAAGAATGACATCAACCAAAGGTTTTATATCGACTGAATTGGTTGCAACGGCATAGTGTAAATTTTTATCTTTTCTTTGATGAGGTTCAGGAATTTCAAATAAATCAATAATGGCTGACTCAACATCAAAATCAACCAAGTCTTTAATTTTCCAGCGAATGGCTTCTTTTAATTCATCTGGATCAACATCAGGAACTTCAAGTTGCAATAAATTATAGGTATCAGGATGAAGTACATTGACACACGGCACATCTTTCCAATGATTTTTAATCACATATTGATTAAGAATATTTTCTTGCTCTTCAAGATTGTGAGCAGGTTGGAAATCACAGAATGTTAAAATTGGACGTTCATTTTTTTTAGATATCACATGAGCAAAGGAAATCCCATTGGGGTGAAACCCCACACCCAATTGCCCCAAATTATTTGTTGATTTTTTTTTGAATGGTATTTGCACAATATTTTTTCTTATTATTATAAACTCTCAAATAATTACCAATAATTGTAACTATACATACTCTATAAGCTTAGAAGTATTTCTAATAATTTCAATGAATTATTGAGATATTGTAATAATTAACTTTCACAACCTTTGTCTTACCTAAAAAGAAAAAAGAAAAACCCGACAAACTGATATTTTTTTGTTCCAATTAGAGTAAAATATGACCTCATCCGATTAACATTAAAAATATTAGGGACGAACACAAAATGAATGAAACAACGTCCACATCTCAACCCAATTTTGAACTCACCACCTCTCGCCAGTTTATTTCCTGGTTGAAAGAACAAAATATCAGCTTGTGTTTCAGCACCTATCAAACAGGAAAGGTTTTTTTACTGGGGCATAACTCGGGAGATCAGCTGTCTGTTTTTGAACGCACTTTTGATCGTCCCATGGGAATGTGGTCTGATGGCCAAACATTGTTACTCAGTTGCCTCTATCAAATTCATCAATTCAAAAACAGCTTGGAATCGGGTGATAATGCGGATGGTTATGATCGACTATTTGTCCCTCAAATCAGCTACATTACAGGTGACTTGGACATTCATGATCTGGCAATGAACAAAAAGGGACAACCTGTTTTCATCAACACATCATTCGGATGTTTGGCGACCAGTGATGCAGAACACAGCTTTCAGCCACTCTGGAAGCCACCCTTTATCAGCCAATTATCACCTGAAGACCGTTGCCACTTAAATGGTCTGGCAATGAAAGATGGTGAGCCCGCCTATGTCACCGCTGTTGCTGCCACCAATATCACCGATGGCTGGCGAGACAATCGTCGCAATGGAGGCATTGTGATGGAGATTGACAACAGTGAAATCATTGCCAATGGTTTATCCATGCCACATTCACCCAGATGGCACAATGGCAAACTATACTTGGCGAATTCAGGCACTGGTGAATTTGGTCACATTGATTTGAATACAGGTCAATTTGAAGCCATTGCCTTTTGCCCAGGTTATATTCGTGGCGTGGCAATGCATGGTGATTATGCTATTTTGGGATTATCTCGTCCTCGATACAACAAAACATTCAATGGTCTTGAGCTCAATGAACGCCTAGAAAAAGAAAATATTGAAGCCAGAAGTGGCTTATTTGTGGTCGATTTAAAAAATGGTGGCACACCACACTGGTTAAGAGCCGAAGGCTTTATTACCGAACTTTATGATGTCATTGCCTTAGCTGGAGTTGCCCGCCCCAGCATGATTGGCTTTAGAAATGATCAAATACGTCGAGTTTTATCAATGGCTCCATTTCCCACATGAGCCAAAATAAAAAAATAAAAAAATCATTGTTTGAAAAAGCCATCGGTTATCACCAAAAACAGCAATGGTCTCAAGCCATTAATGCCTACAAAAAAATTATAAAAAAAACACCCAATGATTTACCCGCCTTAATCAATTTAGCAACCATCTATAAAAAACAAAAAAAGTTGGACTATGCCAAAGAATATTTTCAACGAGCGGTCAACACACCGAATCCTTCTTTAGAAGCTTGGTATAATTTTGGTAATTGTTGCGTCGAACAAAAAGACTGGCAACAAGCTGAACATTGCTTTCAGCAAGTGCTTAATTTTAACCCCGATTATGCCAATGCCTATTATCAGATAGCCAATATTGCAACAGCTCAAGGGCATTGGCAAAAAGCCGTCGATCATTATCAGCACGTCATCAACTTATTACCCGAAGCAGAAAGTGCCTATTTGGATCAAGGCAATGCTTACCGTCATCTAGGGAAAAATGAACAATCCCTAGCTTGTTTTCAACAAATCATCAGAATCAACCCAGATTCATGGAAAGGCCATTACAGCTTAGCCAGACTCTATTCTCAGTCAAATCAATCAAATTTATTTGAACAACATTACCAACTGTCCTTAAAACTGGTCGACCAACCTTGGTTTATTCATTATAACCTAGCAATGACCTGGTTCGACCATGCCGATTTCGCAGGGGCAGCACAACAATATGAATTGGCCATTAAAGCAGCTCCCGACCAAATGACATCTTACATTGGGTTAGGTGCTACTTACATTCACTTAAGACAAACCAACAAAGCCAAGCAATTATTTCAGCAAGTCAGCCAAAGTGAAGATGTCAGCATACTCAGCCATCTTGCACGCATTATCTGGGAATATAAATTTTTTGATGAAGCCATTGCAGTGTTGGAAAAAATGGTTGCTTTACGACCTGAGCTTTACGATACTCATTTAAATCTGGCAAAAGCCTGCTCACAAAACTGGCAACTCTCTCGCTCCATTCAATGCCTGCAGACCAGTTTAAAAATCAACCCCAACTGCCAAGAAGCACAAGATTTGCTTGCCAACATATATGTCAAGCAAGGCCGTTGTGATGAGAGCGTAGCATTGTATCAACAACAAGTTGAGCGAGAAAATATTTTTTCCAGCGCGGTATCCAGCCTATTATTCACCATTTTATACAGCACCTCCTACACCGCTCAACAAAAAGCAGACAAGCATATTGAGCTAATGAAAAAATGGACCAATGAATTAGCCGAACCAACTGAATTTAAAAACTCATTGAATCCAGATAAAAAAATACGTATCGGTTATATTTCTGCTGACTTTAGAGACCAACATCCCGTGGGACTTTTTCTACAACCCATCTTAAATTTTCATGACAAATCTCAATTTGAAATTTATGCCTATTACAATACTCGAACCTATGATGACAGCACTTATGCCATCAAAGAACAGGTAGATCAGTGGTTTGATGTCGCTGAATGGTCAGATGAACGTCTAAAACATCAAATCATGCAACATAAAGTTGATATTCTGGTGGACTTGGCAGGCCACACAGCCAAAAACCGCTTAAGATTATTTGCCCGACGAGCAGCCCCTGTTCAACTCAGTTGGCTAGGTTATCCTCATTCGACAGGCTTATCCACCATCGATTATTACTTAACAGATAAAATAGTCAGCCCCGAAGACCAACAATCACTGTATGCAGAGCAAGTTATCCGCCTAGAATCACATTGTGTTTTTTGCTATCCACCCGATGACAGCTATGGAGAAGTTGATTTCAACAAATCCAAACAAAGACCACAGGTTATACTCGGATCATTTAATAATCTCACCAAAGTCAATCAAAGTACCTTGCATTTGTGGCTAAAAGTCATGCAGAGCATTCCTGAGGTGCTATTGAAATTAAAAACACCTTCATTCACTGACAAAGTCTGCTTAAATCAGGTGCGAAGTTTTTTTACGAACAACAACATTGACTCTCAGCGCTTGATATTTACGGGACCCTCCTCTCTGGACTCGATGATGCGAGAATACAACGATGTTGATATAGCGCTCGACCCCATCCCATTTAATGGAGGTACAACCAGTATGCAAGCCTTGTGGATGGGAGTCCCCGTTATTTCAATTAAAGGCGACAACTTTTGTGGCAGAATGGGTGCCAGCATGATGCATTTTTTGGGACTGGATGACTGGATTGCCGAATCAGAAGAACAGTACATTGAAATTGTCAAAGAAAAAGTCCGTCAGCGAGATCAATTACTGACCTTGAAATCCACATTACGTCAAAGAATGCTGGAATCACCACTGTGTGATACCCGTGGATTTACGACTGAATTAGAACAAGTGTTTAAAAAAATATGGCGACAATATTGTAATAAACCATGAGAAACCACTGCAATTAAGCATAATGTTCGATATAGTTATTTCGTGCTCGTTTCTTAGCTCACCCACACCACCCATAAACAGGACATATTTTGAACACACAAAGCCCCACACCCAAATTAGAAATTGATGCATCCAGACAACTCACCGCCTGGATGTCAGAACAAAATTGTAGCTTAGCATTTACCACTTATCAGGCAGGTAAATTATTTTTATTGGGACTAAAGCCAGACAATAGCTTATCTGTTTTTGAACGGACATTTGAGCGTTGCATGGGGCTAACGGCCCAACAAAACAGCCTATACATGACCAGTCTGTATCAATTATGGCGATTTGAAAATGTTTTGACTGCGGGCGAACATTACCAAGGCTATGACAAATTATTTGTTCCCAAAACGTCTCATGTTACAGGTGACTTAGACATTCACGACATTAACCTCAACAAAGACGGTAAGGTGGTTTTTGTGAATACTCTATTTTCCTGTATTGCGTCAGTCAGTGAAACCCATAGCTTTGAAGCTCTTTGGAAACCTAAGTTTATTTCAAAATTAGCCGCAGAAGATCGTTGTCATTTGAATGGCTTGGCAATGGAAATGGGTGAAATGAAATATGCCACCGCTATTTCTCAATCAGACATTACGGACGGTTGGAGAGATCATCGTGGTAATGGAGGATGTGTAATTGACATTCAATCCAATGAAATCGTCATTGGTGACCTCTCCATGCCCCATTCTCCTCGCTTATATCAAGGTCGATTATGGTTACATAATTCAGGCACAGGTGAATTTGGTTATATTGATATTCAACAAGGCAAGTTTATTCCTATCGCATTTTGTCCTGGTTATTTAAGAGGATTATCTTTTATTGGTGATTTTGCCATTGTTGGACTATCCAAACCTCGACACAACAAAACTTTTTCAGGCCTGCAACTTGATCAAAAATTGGAAGATCAAAAAATTTCTGCTCGTTGTGGATTACATATCATTGATTTAAAAACAGGCGACAGTGTTCATTGGCTTAAAATCGAAGGCATTGTGGAAGAGCTTTATGATGTTGTCGCTTTACCTGGCATACGATCACCTTCTGCTCTTGGCTTTAAAACAGATGAAATTAGACGAGTCATTACCATCAAGGAAAATGAGCAATTATTAGAAGCAGAAGAACCACAGATCAACGAACCAAGCAATCCTAATCCTATTTTAGTTTAATTTATTTCCATGCCCGTCTCAAAAGTTGAAAGAGAATTTGTTGACCACCTTGTTGAATTGATGCAATCAATAGGCCCAGTTTATTCTAAAAGCATGTTTGGCGGACATGGTATTTTTTTGGATGGATTAATGTTTGGCCTTGTCGCCTCGGGCACTTTATATCTCAAAGTTGACAAAGAAACTGAACTAGAATTCAAAGCCAAAGGTCTGGAAGCTTTTACCTACCAAAAAAATGGCAAAGCATTCAGCATGTCGTATTACCAAGCACCAGAAGAAACGCTAGAAGAATCAGAGGAAATGAATATTTGGGCGAATAAAGCCTATGGATCTGCCCTGAAATTAAAAAAGAAAAAATAAGCCCCTTCCAAATTAACATTTTCACCTAAACTTAGGGGATGCGCAATAAATAAACATCCAACTTGCTTGCATCCAAAGGGCATAGCAATTTTTTTGTCCGCCTTTTTGTTGAAAAATAGTTGTGTAGTTTGACTATACGCCTATTTTTGCGCCTCAAAGGCGAACAAAAATCCTGCACAATTTGGATATTTATTTCGCTTCCCCTTAATAGATATATCTTAATTTAATAAGTTTTCAGTGAAAATGCCTAACAAACCATTAAATCAGCTTTTTTTCATCACAAAATATATCAGCTTATTTTATTGTGTATTTTTTGTGCAAAACATCTCTGCACAAGAAGAAAATAGCCATATTATCAAAAGGGTCAAACCTGTCATATTTGTTGTAGGTCAGCCCAAAGTAACACCTACACCAGTTAAAACCATCAAAAAAATAGAATTAATCAAATTTGTAAAACAAAAAGACAAACAAGTCACTCAAGTTGAGAGCAAGAAGAAAATCACACCTCCACCGATTGTTATTCAACAAATAGAAAAAAAATCCAAAGCCAATAAAATAAAAACCGAAACTAAAAAGGTCATAAAAAAGAAGACGACTTTAAATAAGGAAAAAATAGAACAAACTGTAATATCAAAGCCCCTTGCATTAAAAAAAGAAACCCTCACACCCAAAAAGAAAGTGAAAAAAGAATTATTACCATCTTATGAATCTATTATTAAATCAAAATCATTGAATAAAGCTAAAAAAATTGTCACTCAGGAAAAAATTAAACCATTAGAAAGCAAATCTGTTACCACACCAAAACCAACAACACCTCTTGAAAAACCACGCTTACCGAAAGAAATATCAAAACCAATCATACCGACAAAAGTGATAACCATAAAAAAAATAATGCCCATAAAAAAGGTAATCACACCCGTTATTAAAACTCATAAAAAGAAAAGCACAATAAAACCAGAAAAAAAACAGGCAATTAAACCTATTTTACCTGAATATGACCCTACCAAAAAACACAAAAAATTAGCCCGTAAAAAAACAATCAGAAAATTACCCGATAATTTCAAATACCCTCTACTGAGAGAAAGTACCGATAAGCAATTCCAAAATCGTCTTGACAGTGTTGTTTATAATTTAGGCTATCGACGTGCCGTCAATAAAAAACTATTGGCAATTACCGTTGTTGATGTTACTCAAAAAGACCAACCCAGAGTCGCCTCCGTCAACCCTGATGTCATGATGTATGCTGCAAGCTTACCTAAAATAGCCATATTCTTAGGTGTCTTTGAGAAGATTGAACAAGGCAAACTGAAACTAACATCAAGTTTGAAAGAGCATTTACATAAAATGATTCGAGTCTCATCCAATTATTCTGCCACCTACCTTTATAATAAGGCAGGAAAACGATTCATTGCCAAAACATTACAATCTAAAAAATACAAATTATATGACCGAAAGTACAATGGTGGTTTGTGGGTTGGCAAACCCTATGGAAAATACCCTGCCTGGAAAAGAGACCCTTTACATAATTTTTCTCACGGTGCGACTACCCTACAAACTGCTCGTTTTTATTATTTATTAGAAACGGGGAGATTGGTTTCTAAAAAACGAAGTCAGCAAATGAAACAAATCATGGCAAACCCAGGAACCAACCACAAGTTTGTCAAAAGTCTTAAAAAATACCGACCAGGCAGTAAAATATATCGTAAATCAGGTACATGGCGTACTTATCATGCCGACAGCGCCATCATTGAAAGAGCAGGAAAAACGTATATTGCGGTCGTCTTAGCACAAAGTAGACATGGTGGAAATTGGATAAAAAGATTGATTATTCATTTGGATGACATGGTATTTAAATAATACGAAACAGAAAACCATTGGTTTGAACTGTCAGCCAATATTGTAAGGTAACGCGCAATAAATAAACTACCCATATTGCGCAGAAGTTTTGTTTGTCTTTTTTGTTACAAAAATAGGCGTGTAGTCGCCCTACATAACTATTTTTGTGGCAAAGAAGACGGACAAAAGAGCCAGTAAGATGGGTAGTTTATTTATTGCGAGTTCCCTAAGTTTTAGCTTAATGCCATTTTCAAATGAGTTCGCTTACTGTTAGATAGCATCGCTTTATCATTGGCTTCACTCATTTCACCCGCCAATTGCTGATAAATTTCACCAGCCCAATCTTTGTCGCCTAAGACATCAATCACACCTTCAACCCATTGAATTTTCTCAATGTTATTTTGTAATTTATCTTTACCTTTTGCATAAGTGCTTTTAATAACATCGGCTTCAACTTCATCTGCTTTCATGCGACGAGCGAGTTGAACACATTGTGCAGCACTTGCACAAGCGGCAATCGCTTTATCGTTTAATGCAGATGCAGACTCAGCATCCCCCAGTTTATTGGACATTAAACTCAAATGAGCAAATTCATAGTGGCTAGAAGCCAACTCTTCTGCTTGTTTTAATATAGATTTTGCCCAGTCTTGATCATCAAGGTCTTCAACAATCGCACCTGCTAATTTACTGTAATCATAGGTTGATTTTGAATCAGCACTTGCAATGCCTTCTTCTATTTTCTTGTAATAACCTGATGCCAAAGTTTTCCCAACAGTTTTATCAGCAATATCAGTCACTACGCTATGACACACCTGTCGACTCGCCATGAAGTTAGCACATTGGTCAAAAGAATAATTGTAAAGTGTCGTTGCCCATTCTGCATCTTCGATGTGATTATTAATCGCAATAATCAAATCACGATATTTATTGAAATTAAAAGATTCATCATTCAATATTTTCTCAGCAGTCGTCAGTAGTTTTTTGGTATAAAACTTATCATCCAAGTCAGCCATGACCGTATCCGCAAGATTCAAGTAATGAATTAAAGAGGTAGCTTTATCTTCAACTTTTTGGAATTCATTGTATTTATCTTGATTGGCTTCACGTTTTTCCAGTTTTTCATTAATTTGGGCAACCCAATCAGTATCATCAGCAAAACCCTCATTGATTATAGTGGCTACTTTTTTCATTTCACCCAATGAAGTTACTCGGTCTTCTGCTTCACTCAATAATTCTTTACCCAGTTCTTTGTCACCTAAAATGGTCATCGCCATATCAGCCGTTGCCAAATAATCAGGTGCAGTATCGGCAGATTTTTGAGCTTGTTTCAACAAATCAGCAATGAGGTCTTTATCACCTGTTTTTTCATTCACTTCATTGGCAATTTTTACAAAACCTTTAAAATCCTTAACTGATTCAGCGGCTTTCCGATAAATTCCACTGGCTCGATCTTTATCTTCAAGATTTTTTAGGATTTGAGCAGCTAAATCCATTAAATCATTAGTTCCGCTGACTTTTTCTTCCGCTCTGGTGTAGATATCAGAAGCAAATTCTTTGTCTTTCAAATCATCAATAATGGCTTGGGCTAATTTACCCAGATCCATGGCAGATTGCGTTAAACCTTCCACTTTGGTATAAACCGTTTTTGCCAGATCGGTATTTTCCAATTCAACAGCAATGAATTTGGCGATATTGGTGAGCTCAGTTCTATCAGAAATATCACCCAATGCTTGTTCATAATTAGATGCAGAGGCTTCCTTGTCTTTTAATAAATTCCAATAACCTTCGGCTAAATCACGAAACTCTTCGCCACTCATGGCAAATTCAGCCGCTTGTTCCATCAAATCTTTGGTTTTTTCAGTGTCTTCAAATAATTCAATTAAGCCACCGCCCAATGCAACAAAATCTTTTGGAAATTGGCAATCTGTTTCGGCATCCTCCATGATTTGTTTTGCCCAATCTTTATCATCAAAGATTTTGGCGGCACCCATAGCAAATTCAACCGTGGCAGTCACATCATCACAATATCTTTCGGCTTTTTTGTATAAAACTTTGGCGCTTTCAAGATCACCACCGTTGGCAATTTTTCCAGCCAAGCCCGTGAAATCTTCAAATGTTTTACAATCACCTTCCAATTTGCCAATCATTTCATTGGCGAGTTCTTCATCACCTGCAGCCTTGGCAAATCCAGCCAATTGCAAGAATTCTTCAGGTTTACTGGCTTCATCTGCCGCTTGCTTGATTAATTCAACACCTTTTTCTTTATCACCCAAATAAACGGCATAACCATGACCCACCGCAGCAAACTCAGGCCCTTCAAAACAAGCTTCTTCGGCTTGTTCCAATAAATCTTTGGCATAATCTTTGTCATCCAGACCATTGGCGTGACCACCCGCCACAGCAACATATTCTGCGGGGAATTGACATTGCATCTCTGCTTGATTTAATAATTCTTTTGCATAATCTTTATCCGCTGGATCGGCTAAAGCTTCATTAGCTAATGCAACAAAATCATCTGCAGAAGCACATTCTGATTCACGAGATTCTAATTCTTCTTTTTTCGCCATGGTTGCTGATACTCCATTTTAATTAACGTATTTATGGTACATATTCTAACATATAGACAGGATATTATAGTCTTATCCTTATTTTTTCAAGAGTAAGGTAACACGCAATAAATAAACTACCCCTATTGCGCAGAAATTTTGTTTGTCTTTTTTGTTACAAAAATAGGCGTGTAGTCGCTCTACATAACTATTTTTGTAACAAAAAAGACGGACAAAATAGCAAGTAAGATGGGTAGTTTATTTATTTCGCTTCCCCTTATTTTCTGGCAATAAAAATAGCTCTTTTTGGGGCAGGATAACCTTCAATTGTTTTATTTTTATCTTTTGGGTCTAAAAAATGAGCCAATGACTCAAATTTCATCCAGTCCGTTTGTCGCTGCTCTGCAATGGAGGTCTGATTAACATCAATCAATTGGATATCTTGATAATGACAACGCCTCATCCAGCCCATCAATGTCTCACAGGTTGGAATAAACCAGACATTTCGCATTTTTGCATAGCGTCCTTCGGGAACCAGAACTTGCCCTTGATCACCGTCAATAACCAGCGTTTCCAGCACTAATTCTCCGCCTTTTTTCAAACATTCTCGCAAACGTACCAGATGGTCAATGGGAGACTTTCGATGATATAAAACACCCATTGAAAACACCGTATCAAAGCCTTGTAGGTTTTCTGGCAACAATTCCAGTACAAAAGGCAAATAATGTACAATGGATGATTGTATAAAATGTTGCAGTGCTAAAAATTGCATCCAATAAATCAATGTAGGGTCAACACCAATGATTAATTCAGGGTTTTGTGCTGCCATACGCCAACAGTGATAACCATTACCACACCCCACATCCAAGATTTTTTTATCCGTCAACGGTTGAATGGCCTGTTGTAAACGATTCCATTTCCAGTCAGAGCGCCATTCGGTATCAATAGGCAGGCCAAACAAATCAAACGGCCCTTTTCGCCAGGGTTCAAACTGACGTAACTGTTGCTCTAATTGAGTTTGTTCTGTTGCGGAAAATATTGTATTGGAACTTAATTTAATTGAATCTGACTTTAAATTAATTTCAATATTTGGAATATTGGGTAATGAGTTTAATGTTGTTGTCCATTTTTCAAAATCACCATGCCTGATGTGACTCATGAAATCATCAATTTGAGATGGCAATGTTTTAAGCCAAGGACGCAAACAAGATTGTTCAATCTTGTCAAAAAGAGGATTGTAATCAAACATATTTATAAAAAATTTCCTGTTAATCTTATAAATGTGATTTCTAAACACATTTACAACATAAAATACCTTATACTCAAATTAAGGCAACTGATTTAAATTTAAGGAATAAACCAACGTGTTATGTTGTAAAAAATTAAAACCAAATTGTTTCAACGTTATCATTTTTATGATGCTTATTTTATTAAGCAACCTAGGACAAGCCAATGAAAGCACAATGATTCTCAATTTGAAAAATGTTGATATTAAAGCATTGATTGGCACTGTCTCTGAAATGACGGGTAAAAACTTTATTATTGACAACAGAGTTAAAGGTAAAGTCACCGTTATTTCTGCTAAAGCAATGACTAAGAAAGAGATCTATGAAACCTTTTTATCTATCTTACAAGTCCATGGTTTTAGCGCAATACCCTCTGGTAAAACAATCAAAATCATACCCAGCAACAAAACCAAAACACAAGGTTTGCCTTATGTCTCACAGTTTTCTGATGAACACTGGGATGACCAGGTCACCAAAGTAATTCATTTAGAACATGTCTCTGCCGCCCAATTAATTCCTGTATTGCGCCCATTAACACCTCCAACAGGACATTTAGCCGCACACCCAAGCAGTAACATCATTATCCATACGGATCGAACCAGTAATGTAAAACGATTAGGAAAAATAATCAAAAGTATTGACCGTCCCACTCAACAGGATGTTGAAATCATCCGTTTATACCATGCTTCTGCAACCGAAGTTGCTCGAATACTGACTTCATTGTTTAAAACAAGCAACAAAAACTCACCTCATAAACCCAGTTTTATTTCAGATGAACGTACCAATAGCATTTTGTTGACGGGAAATACCTCGAAGCGTTTAAAACTTAGAGCCATCATTTCTCATCTTGATCTACCCTCTAAGGATACAGGTAACACCAAGGTCATTTATTTACGTTATGCCAAAGCGACTGACCTGGCAAAAATACTACAAGACATTGCTAAAACAAGTAAAATAGCCAATAAGACAAAGTCAAAAAAATCTTTTTCCAGCTCGATTCAGGCAGATGAAAAAACCAATTCATTAATCATTACCACAGCTCCCGACCAACTCCACTCACTTGAAGCCATTGTACAAAAACTGGATATTCGAAGAGCCCAAGTTTTGGTCGAAGCAATCATCGCAGAAGTTAATGACGATCAGTCCAAACAACTGGGCATACAATGGGCATTTGACGGCACACCAGGTTCTAATGGTTTTGTCGGCGGCACTAATTTTGGTAGCAGTTCTGGCACCAGCATTTTACAGGTTGCCAGTGATAATCCAACTGTCGGAGAAGGTTTGAGCTTGGGTATTGGCGCTATCACCTCAGGCTTTAAATATGGTTTTTTACTCACCGCATTGTCAGGTGATGCTGGCACCAACATTCTTGCCACGCCCTCTATTCTTACGTTGGATAATACCGAAGCGGTCATCAATGTTGGTAAAAATGTGCCTTTTGTAACAGGTCAATTTACCTCAAATAATTCAGGTAGCTCTGCCACCAATCCCTTTCAAACCATCAAACGTGAGAATATTGGTCTGACACTAAAGGTTAAGCCACAAATTAATGAGGGCAATTCCATTAAATTAGAAATTGAACAGGAAGTTTCCAGCCTTGACCCAACAGCGAGTGGCACCGTTGACATTGTCACCAACAAACGTTTTTTAAAAACCACCATCATGATTGAAGATGGCAACACCATTGTCCTTGGTGGATTATTGGATGACAATTTTCAAGATGTGACTCAAAAAATTCCATTGCTGGGTGATTTGCCCCTCATTGGTCATTTTTTTCGTTCACAAAAAACTCAACATGTTAAACGAAATCTAATGGTTTTTATTCATCCCACCATCATTAGAGACAAACTATTGAGTGACCACATCAGTCATGGCAAATATCATTTCATTAAAAAAATACAGCAAAATAAAAACCCCAAAAAAACCATGTTGCCTGACCACCTGATTCCAGTATTACCTGACATCAACGAATTAAACTATATTTTACCGCAATAATGACACAGCCAAACAACCTGATACCTCAACTACCTTACACTTTCGCTAAAAGCAAAGGCAGTGTTTTCATTATTGACAAAAACTCCGCTTGTCAGATATTAGCCTGTACTTCCACCATTGAAAGCAACACTCTCATGGAAATCAGGCGCTTCACCAATCAACCATTCCAATGGAAAATTGTCTCTGACGATGAATTTGACCACTTTTTACACATTGAATTTGAACAAAAGTCCAACCGCACAGTACAAGCCATGGAAGCCATTGATGAACAACAAGATTTGTTTCAACTGGCTGCTGAGTTACCCGAAACTCAAGACTTATTGGCAGAAAATGACGAAGCCCCCATCATTAAATTAATCAACGCATTACTCACCGAAGCCGTTAAAGAAAATGCCTCAGATATCCATGTTGAACCCTATGAAAATCGTTTGGTGGTACGCTTTAGAATTGATGGCGTATTACGCACTATTTTAGAACCTCAACCTGCCCTTGCTCCACGCTTGGCATCACGCATAAAAATTATGGCAAAACTGGACATTGCCGAAAAACGCATTCCACAAGATGGTCGAATTTCTTTAAAAATTGCCACTCGTGCAGTTGATGTCCGAGTATCAACCATTCCTTCCAGCTATGGCGAACGGGTCGTCATGAGAATTTTAGACAAACAAGCTGGCAACTTAAATTTACAGCATTTGGGATTATCCGATGCCTCTTACCAAGAACTCAACCAACTCATTAAACGGCCACATGGCATTATTCTGGTCACAGGCCCAACAGGCTCAGGCAAAACCACCACCTTATATGCTGCACTGAGCCAACTCAATAATGACAAACGCAACATATTAACGGTAGAAGACCCCATTGAATATGAGCTGGATGGCATTGGTCAAACGCAAGTTAATCTTAAAGTAGACATGACCTTTGCCAAAGGATTGCGAGCTATTTTACGTCAAGATCCAGACATCGTCATGGTGGGTGAAATTCGTGATCTGGAAACGGCACAGATAGCAGTACAAGCAAGTTTAACAGGACATTTGGTCTTTTCTACTTTGCATACCAATACGGCATCGGGAGCGATAACCCGACTACGAGACATGGGCATTGAACCTTTTTTATTGTCTTCCAGTATCATTGGCGTCATCGCTCAACGTCTGGTTAGGTTATTATGTCCACACTGTAAAATAGCTCATCAACCCACTGTAGAAGAATGTGATATCTTAGGCATTCAAGCCACCGATCATGCCACTATCCACTCTGCATCCAGCTGTAAACATTGCAATCATACAGGATTTAAAGGTCGGACAGGCATTTATGAGTTACTCAATTTTGATGAAAATTTACGTCACCTGATTCATCAAGCATCTGCTGAAAAAGACGTTGAGAATTATGCTCGAAAAATCAGCCAAAGCATTCGCAGTGATGGTGTTCGTAGAGTACTTCAAGGCGATACTACGATTGATGAACTCATCAGAGTATCTCAGGAAGACTAATCAACATGGGCGCTTATTCATATACAGCATTAAAAGAGTCGGGACGAGAAAACAAAGGAATTATTGAAGGCAACTCACCTCGCCACATTCGACAACTATTGAGAGAAAAAGGCTTAACGCCGCTAACGATAGAAGAAATCACTTCTGAATCTCCTCAGCACAAACAGTCATTTCATTTATTTGAAAAGAAAATCAGCAGTGCTGACTTGGCATTATTTACCCGACAACTGGCTACCCTGGTAAAATCGGGACTACCACTGGAAGAAACACTGAATGCCGTTGCCAAACAAACGGAAAAACTGCATATTAAAAACACCATTCTCGCCATCCGCTCACAAGTTTTAGAAGGCAACACTCTCGCCTCTGGTTTTGCTAAATTCCCTCGCTCATTTTCTGACTTATTCAGAGCAACCGTCAAAGCGGGCGAAAAAACAGGCCATTTAGACATTGTACTGGAACGACTGGCGGACTATACCGAAAACAAACAATTGATCAAACAAAAAGCCATGTTGGCATTAATTTACCCTGTTATGTTATCGCTGGTCGCCATTGTGGTAGTGGTTGCTCTATTAACCTATGTTGTTCCACAAGTGATTCATGTATTTGAAAACATGAACCAACAACTCCCGTCATTAACCGTAGGACTGATCAAGGTCAGTGACTTTTTAAATCAAAACGGCACCTTTTTACTGGCTATTTTGGCCCTAACGATTGGATTAAGCCTGATTATTTTCAAACAAAACAAAGCCAAATATTGGCTACACCAGCTACAATTAAAAATACCGCTAATCTCAAAACTGGTCAGAGGTTTAAATGCCAGCCGATTTTCCAGAACCTTGAGCATTCTAATGGCCAGTGGCGTTCCCGTCTTAAACGCTTTGAGTATTTGTGAACAAGTCTTAACCAATTTACCCATGAGAGCAGCTGTCCATAAAGCAACGGAACAAGTTAGAGAAGGCGCAGGACTGGCTTATTCTTTAGAAAATAGCAAACAATTTCCACCCATACTCATTCATTTGATTGCCAGTGGAGAAACCAGTGGAAATCTTGAAGAAATGCTGGAAAGAGCTGCCACCCATCAAGAAAGAGAAACAGAATCCATCATTAACACATTTCTTGGATTATTCGAACCTTTTCTGATTATTCTAATGGGTGGCATTGTATTAACCATTGTACTGGCGATTTTACTGCCCATTTTTAATCTCAATCAATTGATTCAATAAAAGGACTGCTATCATGAATCACCGAACAAACAGTGGATTTACTTTAATAGAAATCATGGTCGTTGTCGTCATTCTCGGCGTATTAGCCTCCATCGTTGTTCCTCGAGTAATGGATCGCCCTGACGAAGCCAGACTGACCAAAGCCAAACATGACATTCATTCATTAGAAGCCGCTTTAAGACTTTATCGACTCGATAATTACAGTTTTCCAACCACAGATCAAGGTATGGAAGCTTTGGTCAAAAAACCCAGCATTGAACCTATTCCTGCCAACTGGAAAAAAGGCGGTTATTTAGATCGTTTACCCAAAGATCCTTGGCAAACGCCGTATAAGTACATTAGCCCAGGAACTCATGGAACCATCGACATTTATTCTTTGGGGGCAGACAATCAGGAAGGTGGCGAAGACATGAATACAGATATTAATAATTGGACGGAATAACCCATAAAAAATGCCGATTATTTTATCTCAATCAAAAGTCACAAGCGGTTTTACCCTCATTGAATTATTGGTTGTGATATTCATCATCGGCATCATCACAACCTTTGTTACCATCAATCCAATTGATCAAAGTAAAAATTTATTTGAAAAAGATGCTGAACGCTTTTATCAGTTATTCAAATTAAGTAAAAATGAATCCCTCATCAGCAGTCGTCCCTATGCCGTATTGATATTACCCGACAGTTACCAGTTCATGAGCTGGCATCAAGGTAAATGGCAAATAATTGAAGATAAAATATTCAGACAACGAAAATTACCCGATGAAACAACGATAAAACTTAATATACAGCAGGAAAACATCAACCTAACAGCAAAACAAACCTTGCCACAAATCATCATTTTACCCAACTCGGAAGCGACATCCTTTGAATTGGTTTTTCTTCGGAAGAACAATACAGAGCAAAAAATCACGATCAGCCACGCACTTTTTACCGTAAAAAAAGTAACCTCAAACAAGATAGATCATTCTTTTTAATGGGCTGGTCATTATTAAAATAAATTTCATATAATCGAAAAAATCATTTATGATGAAGCACCACCTTATTTTCAGGAAAGATCAATGGAAGTTTTATTAATCGATGACCATGCATTATTCAGACTAGGCGTTCAAGAACTGCTAGAAAGAAGAGGTATTCAGGTCACTGTCACAGGCAATAGCCTGGAAGAAATCGCCATCACTGAATCAAAAATATTTGATGTCATTTTGCTTGATTTAAGAATGCCTGAAAATGATGGACTCAGCCTGCTAAAGATTTTCCGCCAAAAAAATATAAAATCCCCCGTCACCATATTAACCACCAGTCGTCAGGATGATGACATTGTTAATGCGCTTAAAAATGGTGCCCAGGGTTACTTGCTAAAAGACATGGAGCCTGATGACTTAATCAATGCCCTTGAAAAAATTGTTCGAGGAGAAACGGTTGTTGCCCAAGAATTAACCAGCATCCTTGCCAAAGCAGTACAAGGAGAAACTCAAGGTGAAAAACCCAAACAATTTTCACTATTAACACCCAGAGAACTGGAAATCACCTGTCTTTTAGCCTCTGGCCAAAGCAACAAAGTAATCGCCAAAGGACTGGGCATTTCTGATGGTACAGTCAAGTTACACGTCAAAGCCATATTAAGGAAACTCGACGTTAATTCACGTGTTGAAGCGGCCGTACTTGCTGTTAGGCAAGATATTTGCAATCAATATAATTCAACTCAATTCAATAACTCAGGATTTTAATCATGATAAAATTTATTGAGCTCATCAAAAATTGCATGCCAGTGGTTGACGAGCTTTTTCCATGGGATGTGGAAGAACAACATCCGAAAAAAAACTTTTTTTTGCTGGATGTCAGAGAACCTTATGAATTTGAAATCATGCGCATCAAAAATTCGATCAATGTTCCCCGAGGCATACTGGAATCTGCAGTTGAATATGGCTACGAAGAAACAGTTCCTGAACTTGTGGAAGCCCGAAACAAAGAAGTTTTAGTCATCTGTCGTGCAGGTAATCGAAGTTTATTGGCGGCGCAAACCATGACCATCATGGGATATAGGTCAGCTCATTCACTACAGACAGGACTAAAAGGCTGGGTCGATTACGAATTAGAACTGGTGGATAATCAGGAAAAAGTGGTCGATATTGATACCGCCGAAGAATATTTTGAAGCCAAAGTATCGGAAAAACAACTTGGACCAAAAAAATAATGGCACCAATTTTTGCCTAATCAATGGTAAACCCACATCAAACATTTCACATCAAGACCGTGGACTTAACTATGGAGATGGTTTGTTTGAAACCATTGCCGTCTCAAACAACCAAGCCGAATTTTGGCATTGTCACCTACAAAGACTCAATTATGGCTGCGACAAACTCAATATCGCACGCCCGAATCCTCAATTGTTGCACGACGAAGCCAAAACACTCATTGGTAAACAAGTCAGTGCATCACTAAAAATAATCATAACCCGAGGAAACTCTGAACGAGGCTATAAAATCAATCAGCACAATCCTCCCACTCGAATATTGTCAATTTCACCGCCCTCCTCTAGTCGGCTGTCCGAGAATGCAGATTTTCTTCAGAACAAGGCAAAATTTGGCGAAAAAGCGCAGTTTACTGGTGTAAATGAGCATTTTGAGCCGAATTTTAACGCCGTTCTGGAGGAAAGATGCGTTCTCGGACAAACTACTAGGAGGCTATCCGAGAACGCAGATTTTCTTCAGAACAAGGCAAAATTTGGCGAAAAAGCGCAGTTTACTGGTGTAAATGAGCATTTTGAACCGAATTTTAACGCCGTTCTGGAGGAAAGATGCGTTCTCGGACAGCCTCCTACGCCAAACCCCGCACCCTTAAAACACATTCAACTCACCCAATGTAGCACCAAACTGGCACACTCATGTCTTGCAGGCATAAAACATTTAAATCGTTTAGAGCAAGTTCTCGGTAGAAACGAATGGGATGATGCAGATTTTTCAGAGGGCTTAATGCAAGATCATCACGGTTTTTTCATTGAAGGTGTGATGAGTAACTTTTTTATCATCAAAAATCAGATATTTTACACACCTGATCTCTCTCACTGCGGTGTCTCAGGAGTGATGAGGAGTGTTGTCATGTGGCTGATTGAACACCTTAAATATTCTCTGGTCATCACCCAATTAACTGAAAAAGATATCCGTGATGCTGACGAAATATTCATGTGCAATTGTTTAATGCCAATTTGGTCAGTTGAAAAATTCAATCATAAAACTTATCAACACTCAATAACCACTCAGTTAATGCATCATTTTCAGCAGATTAATAAATATAAAAACTCATATCAATGGAAAAGATAACCCACTGAAGTAGCACGCAACAAATAAACTATTCATATTATGCAGAAATTTTGTTTGTCTTTTTTGTTACGAAAAATAGGCGAGTAGTTTATTTGTTGTGAGTTGCCTGAGGTGCTCCTCAATCACTCAACCCAATTTTCCACCAATAAGCCATCCACTCTCTCAAATTCCCTAACATTATTTGATACCAACACATATCCAGAAGACAGTGCATGTGCTGCAATCCAGTAGTCATTTCCACCAATTGTTTTACCTGCTTGCTCCAGTTCGGCACGAATTTTACCATACGACTCACTGAGTGAATCTGTAGAATGAACAACAGGTATAATTTGTCTTAACCGCTCTAGTTTTGCCAAAACTTGTTGCTTATATTGACTTTTTTGCGCTCCAAACACTAATTCACCATAGGTAATAAAAGACATGACAATTTGTCCATGCGCCATAGACTGGAAGTGCTTCATAACAGATTCTGGACGATTTTTAGTAATATATATACAGATATTTGTATCCAACATATACAACAGATCTCTCATAAGGGCTCTCTTTCTTGCGGTAAACAATCATCTCTCGCCTCCGTAAAAAAATCATCAGGCATAGATGCTAAAATATCAAAAGCTTCCATCAGATTCTCTGACTTCTTTCTAAGAACAATTTCATTGTCACGTCTAAAAATTTCCACTTCATCAGCATTGATTTGAAATTCCTTTGGAATACGAACGGCTTGAGAATTACCACTCATAAAAACTTTCGTTGTCACCATAATGATACCTAATTTCGTTGTAGATACCAAAAGTATATACATGTAATGCTTTATTTTCAATAATAAAACCAGTTTAAGGTAACGCGCAATAAATAAACTACCCATATTATGCAGAAATTTTATTTGTCTTTTTTTGTTACAAAAACAGGCGTGTAAGTCGCTCTACATAACTATTTTTGTGGCAAAGAAGACGAACAAAAGAGCCAGTAAGATGGGTAGTTTATTTATTGCGAGTTACCTAAAGCCTCAATAATCCAGCTTTACACAATACAAGGTAAGGAAACATTATTTTGACAACTTTAAAAATTTCAACAGCTCAATGACATGAGGATCATCTGGAAATTTCTTTTTACCTTTTTTGGAATATTGCTTGGCCGCATTGAGCTTATTCAGCTTAATACAACAATGCGCCGCAACCACATAGTGCCACACATCGGTGTATTGTTTAAGGCCGAACTTAACCAATATTAAAGCATCTTCATAAGCTTGATGTTCAAATAACAAATCAAAAACCTGTTGAAAAGAAACTGCCTGCTTTTCCATAATCATTTTAGCCGCTCTTAATAATTCCAATGACAACTGTTGAGCCGTTGGATGATCATTCTGAGCTTTAAAATATTCAGACAAATTAAGCAGTGCCGCTAAATGTGATTTTTGGAAATCAATGGGTAACAATGAGCTACCTTCCTGAAAATAAAACAACTTCAACCATTCATCTTTGGCTTGTCGTGGTTGCTTCAGTTTCAGTAAAGTTTCTGCTTTCAGTCGAATCATTTCAGGGTGGTTTTGTAAGCGTTTATTGGACTGATTAAGCATTGACATGGCTTGTTGAAAGTCCTCCAATTCAAGTAGACATTCAATATTTTTAATCGGTGCGCCCTCTTGAATATGAGGGTTATTTTTATGTTTTTCTGCGTGCTTTAGTGCTTTTTTATACCATATAATAGCGTCATTGTAAGACTGTAAATCTTGATAGGCACAACCGATACTATACAACTTAACCGCAGAACTTTTAGCAGGATCACGTTGATGATTAACCAACAAAATATTTAAATTCCGTTGCTGTTTTTCAGTGACTATTTCCTGATTGGCATAACCCGTATGCAATATTCGAACATCAATGTCATGCACGGGATAGTTTTGTTTGACCAGACTATTATAAACTTCTTCGTGTACCTCTCCTGTAAATTCAATTTCAGGATCATTTGGAAACACCCTTAATTGTGCAAAAACAGCACCTGTCGCACCTAAATCTTGCGTATTTTTGACCCGAAGTAAAAATCCCGCAGGTTTTGCTTGTTGTATCATTTTTCGAAGTTTTTGCTGTTGCTCAATTTCAATGATGTCATCCGCATCCAACCAGACGATCCATTGACCCGATGCCAATTTTAATGAATGGTTTCTCGCTTTAGAAAAGTCATCACACCAGTCAAAATGTCCGATGACAAAGCTGAGTTGAGTCGCTCGCCTGCTCGAATGAAACTTATCCCCTTGCGGGATAGATTTTGTATTAACACCAACCCTTTCATTCAAATAATCTATTGTGCCATCATCACTGCCAGTATCAACAATGACAACTTCATCAGCCAAACATTCAATTGACTTAAGACAATGATCCAGGTTGTTGATTTCATTTTTGACAATCATACAAACAGAAACGAGTGGTTGTTGAGGAGAGTTCATTAGCTAACCATTGTTATTAGGGGAAGTACCATGCGTTGTTATGATATAACCCTGTTTTCAAATAATTCTCGAATAATATTCTACAATTATAGTGAGAATATTCAGTTAATTAGGATTTATTATCCTAATTAACTGAATATCAAACATCTATTTATAGAAATTATTGAAATTTATGGCAAATATAGAATCAAATTTCGGCGAGATGATTGCCCAAGCCAAAGAGTATTGTCAAATTATTGAACACACCCATAATGACGACGACGAACGCTGGCTGGTCAAATTAGCCGCTTTACTCCCCAAACTCAACGCCACCATCACGGCACTGGGAAAACCCGACAAAGACGAGATTGCGTGCATTGATCCAGACCTTGAAAAACGTTTTGACCTTTATTCAAAACTAAAAGTATTACTGGGAGAATACGATGGTTATTGGATGGAATATGATGCCCCGCAAGACATCCAGTCAATGAGTGGTAGTTTGGCAGATGATTTTACAGACATTTATTGCGAATTAAAATGTGGCCTTAATGTGCTGGAAGAAAATCAGGCACTCATTTATCAAGCCATACATACCTGGCAAACCAGTTATTATTTACACTGGGGACAACATTTAGTGGATGCGGAAAGGCATCTTTATAAATTGTGTTCGAGTAATAGTATTAATGGTAAAAATTAACAGGGCTTTCGGTAAAAAACTACTTGCCCTGCCTTACCATCCATTAATCTCTATTTGACGACATCATCCATAATGCATCAGGAAACAAGTTCATGGACACCTGCATTCACTCTGAATTTATCCTTAAATAAACTCATTCTGGATTAAGATTTAAAAACCAATACAGGCGGACTGGGCGAGACGAAAACCTATGTTGTTGTTGCGTTTCAAGGTTTCGTTCCTGTTACGGTTAGCCGAGCGCACGTTGGTCGGTTTGTTGTTCCAAGAACCCCCGCGAATCGAGCGAGAGCCAGTTGACTTGTTCCCTACGAAAAACTGTAGCTGAAAAAATGGTCTTTAACAAGCCTTGAGTATCGGCTTGACTTGCATGACCAATCCAGCTTTGAATATTTGATCTAAAATCAAAGGTTCTAAAATACTGATAACAGCATGGTGTACCACACGATCACGAAAAGGTGCGGCGGCTATTTGGCGTGGTTTTCTTTCGTAAATATTGAATAGACGATATTTTCCTGGTCGATAGGTTTTGGCTTTTAGCTGATCATGTAATAAACCCAACTCTTTTTCGAGGTTGAGGGAAAATAATGCGACCTCATTTCTTTTTTGCTTGCCTTTTCGGGCTTTTTTGTAGGCGAGATAGAGGTTGGTGACGCTGATCATGTCTTCCCATAAATAACCGAAACGTTTCATGAAACCGCCTTTGACCAGCCACCGATTTGCATACCGAGTGAGTTCATGGATGCTAAACCGTAATCATACTGTTTGTAGGCAATGGCTTTGGATTCTAATGACAATCGCCACAAGTGGCGGATAACTTCGAGTTTTAGATTGGCTTGTTGGAGCATGGCTTTTTTGCCTTGGCGCATGAAAGCGGCTTGGATTAAATATTCTAATATTTCCAGCAAAGCATTTTCTATTTTACTGCCCAATGTATAACGCCGTTTCCGAGGAAACTTGTCCAAATGAATCATGATCCATAGAATTAACTCATGACAATCTTGAACCGCTTTTGGAGTGTTATTTTTATAGACCACTGTTGTTTATTTACCACGTTTTGCAAAAAAAACCGCCTCGCTGTCGCGAGGTCTGTATTACTTTATATCTTTGAAATCTATAAAAAGGAAAAAAAGTTATAAAGCATAAGGGGTAAAAGAATAAAGGATAAAGTGTTACTAATCCTGGGCGAGACGAAAACCTATGTAGGTGATGCGTAACAAGGGGTCGGCCCAGGTACGGGTAGCCGAGCGCACGTAGGTCGGTTTGCCGTCCCAAGAACCCCCGCGAATCGAGCGAAAGCCAGTGGCATACTTTTTGCTAGAACAACGTTTTTCCTGTCCATTATAGTCACTACTCCAGTCCGAACAATTCCACTCCCAAACATTACCCAACATATCATACAAACCAAAAGCATTCGGCTTGTAATTACCAACAACTGCCGTATACCAATGGCCATCATTACATTCATGCTTAGGGTTAAAACTATGCCCCTTCGGACTTGTTGTTTGATCAGCAACATTTGCATAACGACAAGCTTGACTAGAATTATCGCCCCAATACCTTGCCGTTGTTGTCCCTGCTCTTGCCGCATATTCCCACTCAGCTTCTGTCGTCAAACGAAAGGTTTGTCCTGTTTTTTTATTAATCCAATCAATATATTTCATTACGTCACGAAAGCTCACACAAACAACAGGCTCTTTATTTTTTTGCTCAAACCCTGGTTGATTCCAATAAACACCTTTTCTCCAAGCATATTTTCCATCAGATTCACTCCAAGCATAACACCCCTTATTTCCACCCGCATTTTTCTCCGCATCGGTTTCATACCCCGTTGCTCGAACAAATTTCCTAAACTGCCCCACCGTCACTTCATACTTACCGATTTTAAAGTCATCCACACACACTTTATGTCGTTTTTCATCACTGCCTCGACCCTTTTCACTCTTTGGACTCCCCATTTGAAAACAATCACCTGCAATTTGCACCATTTCATGGCCACTTGACCCACCTAACTTTTTCAACTTAACCGTGACTGTTTTATCCGCTTCACCCAAGGTAATTAATCGCTTAATTTTTTTATACCCTTTCTTCGAAACTTCAATGCGATATTTTCCTGGCTCTAACCGAATGCCATCATAATATTTCTCTTTGATATTCAATATCCTAACTCTGGCATTACGGGGTGTTCTATTGACCTTAAACTCGTATTCGGAGGAATAATTATCATCCTCAGGCGTGTTTAATATCAAAGTCACTTTTAATTCATCACCAACCGATACATAAATATCTTCCGACACTTCGTTATACCCTATTTTTTTGGCGGTTAAATTGTAAGCACCACTTTTGAGTGTGAGTTTTTTATTGCCTTTGCCAACATAGGCATTGTTTAGATAGATTTTGGCATCGGCAGGTTGAGTTTTGATGGTGACTTTACCCAATAATGATGGTGATTGTCTCGACGTAATTTTTACGGCTCTTTTTTCAAAAACTGAGCCACCTGCCACAAAATAAAAGTCACCTGTAAATGAAGATTGCCTCTAGGGAATTTGTTGCCCTCTTGTTTGTTTCTTCACACCCGATGATACTTTTCTAAACATGGTTTCAACATGTAGCCCTGGTGTTTTAATGTTTTTTAATAAATGTTTTGCAAAAGGACTGTTTCTACCTTCACCATCCAATGCCACATCACCTGCGGCAGTGGCAAAAGCCACCAATGTTCCTTTGGGTGGATTACTTATTTGTGCCAAGCCTTTTTTTGAGTTACGACTGAAACTTCTAGGCAATGGGTTATTACGACAGGCATCCAGTACCAGCATATTAAACCCATTATTGGCTTGTTCCATTTCCATGAGGATATCCTCAACATTGATGGCTTGTGTTCTGACATGGCGTTGTCGTGAAATTTTTGAGCCAATGGGAATCAAATAGTTTTTACCATTTTTCAGCTGTATACCGTGACCCGCATAATAAAACAAACCCACACCGCCGTTTCGGATACCATCACCAAATCGGGTAATCGCCTCATCCATTTGGTCATAATTAGCATCCAGCACCAAGTCAACTTTGAACCCTGTTTGTTTCAATGCTGTTGCAATGTCTTTGGCATCGTGCGCAGGATTAACCAATGCAGAAATATTTTTATAATGACTGTTACCAATAATCAAAGCCGTTCTTGACTCTGTTTTGGTCGATGCCAATACTTCAAATGAAAACAATGAGTACAATAAAATAAAACCCGTAACACACCGAAGTAACATGCTTATCTCCTAATTTTTTACAACTTTTGTTGATTTGTTGCTGAAAACAGACTCATCTTAGACTCTATTGATTATAGATCAAAACATTACTTTAGAACACAATGCCCTGACAGGATGAATTTTAACCATGAAGAGCTTGAAAATTTATCTTCATTACCTTCATGTACTTTATGGTTAAAATAAACACCACCAAAGCTCTCTACAAAAATAATTACGGCGTGCTACAATGATTACATTGTTTCGCTTTACCCAAAAACATTGAAAGAATGAGAGATAAATAATGGATTCAGAAGATTTGAAATTAGAACTGAGTAAAATGCAAGAGCAAAGAACGCAATGGCATGAAGAGTTTGTATTAAAATTACAAGAGTTTGACCAAAGAGAAAAACATTGGTTTTGGCAACGTGGCTTCTGGTTTTTGATGACTGGCGCAGCTTTTGGTGGTGTTGGCGTTAAAGTATTTACTGGTTAGGAATATTCAGATTCAGGTATTCAAGGCAACTCTTTTACTAACCCAGTAAAATCAGACCATTGCTCTACTTTAAATGCTCGAATATCACGAACAGAACAGGGAAACCACTTTAGCTGTTTTAATGCCATGATAGATTTGAATAACTGCGCCATATCTTCATCTTCTGTAAGGTACAGACTTCCTTGCACTCTTCGAAATCCATGTTCCATTAAAGTTGCCCCAATTTCTATGTAAGCCTGAGAAACTCCTTTGGGGTGGTATTTTTCTGTATCAGCAACCACTAAATCAAAAGCTATTGCAAACATCAGTGAGCCTCAGGGTCATTTTTAATGTGAGAATATCGATATTCCACCTCTTCGCCTGTTTCAAAGACTTTAACAAGAAGCAACCAATCATTGTCTTCCGTTGGACGTATGGCAGTAACTATTTTATAAGCAGGTCCAAATTCTCCAAATTGTCGAAATTGACCGATTAGGTTAGGTGCGGGAAAATGTTCATTTAACATTATTTTAATCTCTTTTTTCTTAAAACTCATTTCTATCGTAGTAAAATGAGAAAACAATTACAAGAAGAGTATTTTAAATGCTTCTAAGCATTGAAACAACAGCAGACAGAACTATGGCTTCAACACCGCCAATAATATAATCACAATCAAAGCAACCACAGGCATTTCATTAAACCACCGATAATAAACATGAGAATGTTGGTTTTTATCCTCTTTAAAATCTTTGACAAATTTCCAACATACCCCATGATAGAAAATTAGAAATACAATCAACAACAGTTTAATCTGCAACCACAAAGTCTCACTATAAGCTAACCAAGCATAGTCAAATAACATCCAAAAGCCGAAAATAAGCGTTAAAAGTCCACCTGGGGTCGTAATTCCATAAAAAAGCTTTCTTTCCATCACTTTAAAACGCTCAATACTGGTTTTATCATCGGACATTGCATGATAAACAAATAATCGTGGAAGATAGAATAAACCTGCAAACCAGGTAACCATAAAAATTAAATGAAGCGCCTTAAGCCAAAGCATTATTGATTCCTGTCTTTGTGATTAATGATAAAATTATTTGCCAAAGTTCGATACAGTGGTTCAGGACAAATAACTTTTGATACACCATAAGCAATGAATGTTGTGGTCATCAATGCCAGTAACATATTTTGATTATTGGTCATCTCCATGACGATAACAAAAGCGGTAATGGGCGCTTGAACCACACCTGCGAAGTAGGCTGCCATACCCAGTACCACCAAAGTAGACACGGGAATGTCACTGAATATTAAAGACAAATTAGCACCCAACCCAGCTCCCGTTGCCAAAGATGGGGCAAAAATACCACCAGGAATACCACTTAAATAGGAAAATAAAGTGGCCAGAAGTTTCAGCAAAGGAAAAGCGGTGTTGATTTCTTCCTCACCACTGATTAAACCTTTGGCTTGTTCATAGCCTGTACCATAAGTTTGATCTCCTGATAAAATACCAATCAATGCAATGGAAAAACCACAAATGGCGGCTGTTCTTATGGGAAAAGCTTTGGCCCATTGAATGAGATTTTTGCTTGACCAGATTAAACACAAGCTGAAAAAACCGCCCAACAGACCGCCTGCAATCCCACAAATAGGTACGGCTATCCAGTCCTTGCCTATTTCAAGTGAGGAAGAGCTACTGCCAAAATAATCATAATTACCCAAAACTGCCATGGCAGTCACACCTGAAAAAATTACGGCCGTTAAAATAATACCACTGGTGCGTTCTTCAAATGAGCGACTCATTTCCTCCAAAGCAAAGACAATTCCCGCAAGAGGGGTATTGAATGCAGCGGCAACGCCTGCAGCCCCTCCTGCTAACATGAGTCCTTTTTCCATATAATGCGCTGGGAATTTGGCAAAATGACCCAGTGAATACATGATAGCTGCACCAATATGCACAGTAGGACCTTCTCGACCAATAGATGCCCCTGATAACATACCCAATAAAGTAAGAAATATTTTACCAATGGCAATTTTTATTGATAACAGTGATTTTCTAAAGTTATGACCACTGGACTCTAAAGAAGCAATGACTTGTGGAATACCGCTACCTTCAGTTCCTGGCAAGAAGTTTCGGGTAATCCAAACGATTATCATTAATCCCGCAGGACAAATGATTAAAGGAAGGTAAGGTGATATTTTGACAAATTCTAAAAACAAATGGTTGGCATGATCGCTGGCAATGGCAAACAATGCGGCCACCAGCCCCACTAATAATGCCCCGATCCAAAATACCAGCCTAACTTTCCAGGCTTGAATTGAAAACATTCTTCTTTTGGATTTTTTTAAATGGGCTCGCATGATTAATAGACCATCAATGTTTATTAATCAGCACGTCTAATACCACTCAATCGAACCCATTCATTATCGCAAACAACATCGTCAAATATAAAAAATGCCAGATAAGCTTTCATCACTTCATCGGCTTGTTCTTCTAAGATGCCTGATAATACAATCTGCCCCTTTGGTTTAACAATTTTAGCAAACAGCGAAGCCAACCCAATAATGGGTTCAGCCAAAATATTGGCGAGTAATAGTTCAGCGTTGATTTCAGCCAATTGTTCAGGCAAGTAAGTGTATATTTTGTCATTGACCTTATTTTTAGTTGCGTTATCAATTGTTGCGGTAATGGCTTGCTCATCATTATCCACTGAATGCACTTGATTCGCGCCCAGTAAAAGAGCCGCAATGCCTAAAATACCTGAACCACAACCATAATCAACCACCAAACGACCTTTCAAATCTGCCTGATCGAGCCATTGCAAACAAAGTGAGGTTGTCGGGTGAGTTCCAGTACCGAATGCCAAACCTGGGTCTAACAATAAATTAACATAGTTAGGTACAGGGTCATAACAGGTGGGTGTCACATACAATTTATCACCAAATTTCATGGGTTTAAAATTTTCCAACCAACTTCTTTCCCATTGTTGATCTGCCAAATCTTGCCAAGTAAATTCTAAAGATTGAAAAACCTGCCGAACCTTTTCAGCAACAGATGACTGATCAACAGAGTCATCAAATAAACCAATAATATTGATGGTTGTCCATAATTTTTCTTCATTGGGTTTGGGTTCGTACAAAGGCTCATCTTTGGCATCTTGCAAAGTGATTGATAACGCACCTTGTTCAAGTAAAAAATCTGAAATTATTTCGTGTGAGTCTTTGGGGGCGGTAATGATTAATTGATGCCAGTTCATGGACATTCCTTGGTCTGGCAATAAAAAGAGTTCATATTCCCACACAAAACATGGGAACATATAGAAAAGAAAAGGCTTATACCGCAAGGGCATAAGTTATCATTGAAGCGGATAAACCGCTTAATTCAGCTTTATACCGCAAGGGCATAAGTTATCATTGAAGCGGATAAACCGCTTAATTCAGCTTTATACCGCAAGGGCATAAGTTTCGTTTGAGCGGACGAGCTACTCAACTCAGCTTTAAATACCCAGTTTTTTCTCTAAATAATGGATATTGGTTCCACCCTCACAAAATGAAGCATCACGCATAATATCTTCATGCAATTCAATATTGCAACGAATACCATCAATGACCATTTCACCCAATGCAGTCCGCATACGAGCCAATGCAGACTCACGCGAATCACCATGAGCAATTAGCTTGGCAATCATTGAATCATAATAAGGCGGTACAACATAACCATCATAGATATGTGTATCAACACGGATACCAGGTCCTCCAGGCGAATGATACTGATTAATTTTACCTGGAGATGGCATGAATGTTTTGGCATCTTCCGCGTTAATTCTACATTCAATGGCATGACCCGTAATTTTAATGTCTTTTTGTTGAAAACTTAAGGGTTCGCCAGCGGCAACTCTTAATTGTTCTCTGACGATGTCAATTCCAGTGATCATCTCCGTAACAGGATGCTCTACCTGGACACGAGTATTCATTTCAATGAAATAAAATTCATCATCTTGATACAAAAATTCAAAAGTACCTGCACCACGATAACCAATTTCTATACACGCCGTCGCACAACGCTCACCAATTTCTTTACGCTGTTTGTTGGTAATACCTGGTGCGGGTGCTTCTTCAACTACCTTTTGATGACGCCGTTGCATGGAACAATCGCGCTCACACAGATGCACCGCATGACCATGTTCATCAGCAATTACCTGAAATTCAACATGACGTGGATTTTCCAAATATTTTTCCATGTAAACCATATCATTACCAAATGAACTGCCTGCTTCTGCTTTGGTTAATGCAATAGAGTGGATTAATGTCGCATCAGAATGCACCACTCTCATGCCTCGACCACCGCCACCGCCTGATGCTTTCAGAATCACGGGATAACCTATTTCATTGGCTATTCTTAAGTTTCTTTCACGGTCTTCATTTAACGGACCATCTGAACCAGGTACGCATGGAACGCCTGCTTTTTTCATTGCCCGAATGGCAGAAACCTTGTCACCCATCACTCTAATGGTTTCAGCCCTAGGGCCAATAAAAATAAACCCGCTTTGTTCAACTCTTTCGGCAAAATCTGCATTTTCTGAGAGAAAACCATAACCTGGGTGGATGGCCACCGCATCAGTGACTTCTGCCACACTGATAATCGCAGGCACATTCAAATAACTATCAACCGAAGGAGGCGGGCCAATACAAACTGATTCATCGGCCAATAAAACGTGTTTTAGATCTCTATCGCCTTCTGAATAAGCCGCAACAGTTTTAACGCCTAATTCTTTACAGGCACGTAATATTCTTAATGCAATTTCACCACGGTTGGCGATAACAATTTTATCTAACATAATATTTCACCTTCAATTCAGTCAATTACAAATAAAGGCTCATTATATTCAACAGGTTGGCCATTTTCAGCCAGGATTGAAGTCACTGTACCCGAACTTGTTGCTTCGATTTGATTTAAAATTTTCATCGCTTCAATAATACACACCGTATCACCAGCACTGACTTTATCGCCAGTTTCTACAAATGGCTTACTGCCTGGCGATGATGAACGATAAAAAGTACCAACCATCGGTGACTTCAACGCATTTTCGGGAATAGGTTTGGTTTCACTTGCCGTATCAACAGCAGGAGTTTCTGCCACAATAGCAGGCGACGGAGCTGCAGATATCACTTGAGGAGCCATCATCTGTTGCACTGGGGCTTCGGAGTATCGACTGATTCTAACAGACTCTTCCCCTTCTTTAATTTCAATTTCTGCGATACCTGATTCTTCAATCAATTCAATCAGTTTTTTTATTTTTCTAATGTCCATAAGTATCCTGTGTGATGAATATAAAATTCATGCCTAAGCTTTAATTATTTAATTGGCATATTGCAGCATGCAACGCCATTTCATACCCGTATGATCCAAAACCACATATTACACCCAACGCAATATCGGAAAAATACGAATGTTTTCTAAAATTTTCTCTCGCATGTACATTTGACAAATGTATTTCAATAAATGGTATTTTGGTTGACAGCAATGAATCTCTTAATGCGATACTGGTATGTGTAAATGCCGCAGGATTAAAGATAATAAAGTCTATCTTACTAGCAAAAGCCGCATGTATTTGATCGATTAACTCATGTTCTGCATTACTTTGAAAAAATTCCAAATTGGCTGAATGTTCACTTGCCAATGATTCAAGTTTATTTTTTATGTCATTCAGACCTTCTTTACCATATATTCCAGGCTCTCTTACACCCAGCATATTCAAATTAGGCCCATTTAATACTAAAATATTTATCATTGTATTATTTATTGATTTATTCCATATAACAACAATTATAACCAAAATATGCAGTTATCATAGTAAAATATCAGCAAGATCAATACATTTTTTCCTTTAATGTGATGAATTTCCCGATAATTGGTCAACTATTTGAAATAAACCACTATTTATTGATAAGCCATCCTTGCTATAATCCACAAAAATCAATCATGCTGGTTAAAAAACTAAATGAATACGTCAATACTTCATTCCCTAAATACCGTTCAAGATTTCATCAGATTCTGTGTGACACGTTTAAACCAGTCCAATGCATTTTTTGGCCATGGCACTGACAACAGTTACGACGAAGCAATTTCAATCGTCTTACATTGCATCTCCATCGACCACTCCATTGCAGATAATTTCATCAATTGCGCTTTATTAGCCGAAGAAAAAACCCAAATTATTGACCTATTAGAGAAACGCATCACGTCATCAACCCCTTTACCTTATTTAACCCATCAAGCCAATTTTTGTGGATTAAGTTTTTATATTGATGAACGAGTCCTTATCCCAAGATCCCCCATTGCTGAACTCATAGAAAATGCTTTTGATCCCTGGATTCAATATGAACAAGTCACTCACATTTTGGATTTATGTTGCGGAAGTGGCTGTATCGGCATTGCCTGTACTTATGCCTTTGAAGAGGCAAGCATTGACTTGGTTGAATTATCCCCTGATGCGATTAATGTTGCCAATATCAATATTAAACAGCACAAACGCCAGAATCAGGCTCGCATTATCGAATCAGATTTATTTTCTAACCTGCCAAACAAACAATATGACATTATCGTCAGCAATCCACCGTATGTGCATGCAGAAGACATGAGCAACCTACCTGATGAATACCGCAAAGAACCCCAAATGGCACTTGAAGCAGGTAATGATGGATTAATATTGGTCGATAAAATTCTATCCCAAGCAAAGCAATATTTATCCCCACACGGAATTTTGGTGGTAGAAGTGGGTAATTCAATGGAAAACCTAATTAACAAATACCCCGACACCCCATTCACCTGGGTTGAATTTGAACGTGGCGGTCACGGTGTTTTTTTATTAACGGCAGAACAATTACTTATGAGGCAACAATGAGAAGAGCAAGAACAGTAAAAGAGTATACAGAAATGGTTCAACAAGCTATCTTTGAAGTAGGTGACTTAAGAGATTGCATGGAATATCATTTTGAAGAAATGGGCAAAGTACCACTTTATTTGGATCACTTGGAAACAGGTGTTAAAGATGTTTTTCAAAAAATGAAAGACGGTTGTTATGTTTTTGCTGATGGTGATTTAGCCTTCATGGAAATTGCCATGAAGCATGCTGAAGACATTCCATTCATTCAGTTATTACAACAAATTAATGAAACCCATCTTCATGGATTAGATATTGAAGAAGATCAATAAGGACGATTGACTATGTCAGGAAATTCATTTGGAAAATTATTTTGTGTCACCACTTTTGGTGAAAGTCACGGTGAAGCACTGGGCTGTATTGTTGATGGCTGCCCTCCAGGGCTAGAACTCAGTGAAGCAGACTTGCAAAAAGACCTGGACAAGCGAAAACCTGGCACATCACGCCACACCACTCAACGCAGAGAAGCGGATGAAGTTAAAATATTATCAGGGGTATTTGAAGGTAAAACCACGGGCTGCCCCATTGGCTTGATGATTCAGAATACCGACCAGCGCTCCAAAGATTATTCCAATATTAAGAATCAATTCCGACCTGGTCATGCCGATTACACTTACCAACAAAAATATGGTTTTAGAGACTACCGTGGTGGCGGTCGTTCATCAGCTCGTGAAACAGCCATGCGAGTTGCGGCAGGCTCTATTGCTAAAAAATATCTTAAAGATCAATATGACATTGTCATCAGAGGTTTTTTATCTCAATTAGGGCCATTAAAATACCAACAATTTGATTGGAATGCCGTCAATAACAATCTTTTCTTTTTTCCTGACGAAACCATGGTAACTGAACTAGAATCATACATGGACGCACTGCGTAAAGAAGGCAATTCAGTCGGTGCCAAAGTCACTGTAGTAGCTGAAAATGTTCCTCCTGGATTGGGAGAACCTGTATTTGACCGACTGGACGCTGACTTAGCCCATGCGCTGATGAGCATCAATGCTGTCAAAGGCGTTGAGATAGGCGCAGGATTTGATTGCGTGGCTCAAAAAGGCACCGAACATCGTGACGAAATCACACCAGAAGGTTTTTTAAGCAACCATGCAGGTGGTGTGCTTGGTGGCATTTCCAGTGGGCAAGATGTCATTGCCAGCCTGGCTTTAAAACCAACATCCAGTTTACGTTTGCCGTGCAAAAGTATTTTAAAATCAGGTGAACCCGCAGAAGTCATTACCACAGGACGACATGACCCCTGCGTTGGAATCCGAGCAACACCCATTGCTGAAGCCATGATGGCCATTGTATTAATGGATCATTTATTAAGACATCGAGGACAAAATGCAGGCATTAAATCTGAAACCCCCATCGTCCCTAGCCATCCCACTTGATTGTTAATTAAATATTAAATGTTTACCCATTGGCGCCTTTCTTCATTTTATTTTTTTTATTTTGCGTCATTGGGAACATTACTGCCTTACTGGAGTTTATATTTAGACTCGTTGGGATTTTCGGCTTTTCAAATTGGTGAAATTATGGCGGTGATTTTAATCACCAAAGCCATTGTTCCTAATCTCATTGGTTGGATTGCAGATCACACAGGTAAAAGCTTATCCATCATTCGCCTATGCTCCTTTTTATCTGCCAGTTTTTTCACTTTAATATTTTTAGATCAGAGCTATTACTGGGTCATTTTGGTAATGGTTTTATTCAGCTCTTTCTGGAATTCCGTATTACCTCAGTTTGAAGTCATCACTCTAAACCATATCAAAGACAACACCCATCTTTATAGTAAAATCAGAATTTGGGGTTCGATTGGCTTTATCACCACCGCAACTTTGATTGGTCCTGTACTGGATTTAATCAATATATCTATATTACCCATCATACTGACTTTACTGTTTGCACTCATTTGGTTTTCCAGTCTTTGGGTTCAAGAATGTAAAACACAACACCCAATACAACACCACACCACACTTCTGAATATTTTAAAAAGACCTGAGGTCATTGCTTTTATCATTGTTGCCTTCTTATCTCAAGTGGCACATGGTCCTTATTATGCCATCTACAGCTTATTTTTAAAAAGTCACCAATACAGCCAAAGTATCATTGGTTTATTATGGACAACGGGTGTCATTGCGGAAATTATTGTTTTCTGGGTGGTTTATAAATATTTCAAAAATATCAAACTCAAATTAATTCTTGTCGGTAGCTTATTGCTCGCCAGTATTCGATGGCTTTGTATTGGTTCACTGATTGATTATGGATGGATGATCTTTTTAGCCCAATTATTACATGCCGCAACCTTTGCAACCTTTCATCTTGCCTCCATTAATTTAACGCATAACTTCTTTTCTGGTAAAAATCAAAGTCGGGGGCAAGCACTTTATAGCAGTGTAAGCTATGGTGCAGGAGGAGCAGTTGGGAGCATGTACGGAGGTTATTGTTGGGAACAATTTGGACCCGAAATTGCCTTTTATACGGCGGCAATTATTGCGCTCATTGCAGCAATGGTGGCTTATATTTGGATTACTAAAGAGACTTGAAATTACTGCTCATAAGTTGACTAAATCATTATTCTTTTGTTAATATTGGACGTACAAACATATTGTACAATTAATATTGGAACACTCATTATGCAGACGATCAATATCAGTGAATTTAGAACAAATCTTTTGAAATATTTAGAAATGGCTAACTCTGGTGAACAAATTTCTGTCACATCAAATAGTAAATTACTTGCCTTAGTGTCAGCCCCTGCCAATCAAAAAGAACAAGCAAAGCAACAATTAAAAACAATTGCCAGCACCGCTAAAATTCACGACATTACAAACCCAATAAATTCAGAATGGGATGCTCTATCGTGATTTTGATGGATACCTGTGCAATTATATGGGATGCACTTGATCCATCTAAACTATCAAATAAAGCCACATCCTCAATTGAAAAAGCAGATAAAAACAATGCATTAATCATATCAGACATTTCAATTTGGGAAATTTCAATGCTGATAAAAAAGAAACGACTTGAAGTTAACTCAACTGCCACAACTTTTATAAATCTATTCCTTCAATCTAGAAATATTTCTATTCAAAGCATTTCACCAGAAATTGCTGAACTGTCGGTTAATTTTGACAATACCATTAATAGTGATCCCGCAGACCGAATAATAGCTGCGACATCAATTATCTATAATGCAGCACTTGTAACATCAGACAAAAACCTACTTGAAAATAAACAACTTGATACAATTTGGTAGGTACAAAAACTGGTATAACCCTTCATATCATCGCTAACAAGTGTTTAGGTAACGCGCAATAAATAAACTACCCATATTGCGCAGAAATTTTGTTTGTCTTTTTTGTTACAAAAATAGGCGTGTAGTCGTTCTACATAACTATTTTTGTGGCAAAGAAGACGGACAAAAGAGTTTTATGCCCTTTGGGTGCAAGTAAGATGGGTAGTTTATTTATTGCGAGTTGCCTTACTCCGAATTCTCATTCCTATTCTGAATATACTGATCAATTTCATCAGCCAATTGAGCAAAATCATAAGCCTCAAATTTTGGCACCAATTTTTGCATATCCAATTCTTCAGGCTCCAAATCCAAATTTTCTTCCAACTCAATCATAAATTCAACTACATCAATACTGGTTTCCAATATATCCGCCACTCTTGAAGTTGTCATATCTTCCAACGTTAAATCAGGATGAAAAACTTTAACGCAATCATGCATAACACCCAGTATTTTCTCTGTACTCAATTGATTTCTCCTAAATTATTGCGACACTTTTCTAAGACACCCATAAATTACATTAAATCCTGCACCCATGGTAATCAGGTTAATTACCTCATCCTTGACTAACTTGTCTTGTTGAGACTGAATGATATGCAAAATACCAGAACTACTCATGTTCGAATATTGCTCATAATGACTTGTTGTAGGTCGCATTGATGTCCTAGGAATACCTAATTTTCTGGACAACCTCATCAACAACAAAATTCCCGCAGGATGAATCGCCCAATGTGGGTTATCTTTCCAGGACTCCGCAGTTTCCTGCAATGCTTTAGTTAAATAAGTACGGACACTCTGTTCAAAAGTAGATTCATCTTCAACATTAAAAGAATAGTAATCACCATAACCCCATTTAATCAGATCAAAACCTTTCTTTGCTTGCTGTATGGTGTGAATTTTTTCAATTTTTAATGCTTGCTCAGTCACATCAGCTCGATCACTCACCCATAAAGCTGATGAACCATCACCAAAAGTTGAGTTACCTTGCCAAACATCGACTCTACTGGTTTTTAAATTCACCAAAGTGGATGGTAGTTCAACCGATACCACCAATATATTGTGAAAGCCCTCATCCAAATGGCTGGCACAATTTAATGCCTTAATACCACCCGTACAACCAACATTGCCTAAATCTAACATCATGGTTTCAGGCTTTACTCTATTTTCAAGTCTTTTGGCCAATCGATAACTGATACCAGGCATCAAATTACCTGTTGAGGTGGTTGTTATTAATGCATCAAAAGAAACTTGACTATCCGCTGTCGCCAACAAGATTTGACTTGCCAGCTTATCCAACAACAAATCTGTATTTTTTTCAAATTCACTTGCCCGCTCTGCAAAATGATTCAGTGTCAGCCAGTCGGGTATGGTATGTCGTGTACGTTTACCCATCATGAAGTATTGCACTGACTCCAGTAAACTCTCAAGTTCAGCATCAGGCAACGACAATGCTTCGATTGCCTCATTAAAATAAGGCATAGCATCTTGGTTTGACCAAACAGATTCTGGCACAGCAGTAAAAATTTGATTGATATAGCGAGTAGTCATCATTAAAAGATAGTCAACGGCGGTCAATAATTCAACCTGTAAAAACAAGTTTATCTGCTGGTATACAAGCATGTTTTAGTAATTTGATAAATTCATTTCTAGGAATACAAAAAGCACCAAGACTATCCAGATGTTTAGAATAAACCTGACAATCAATGACCACAAACTGTTTAGTTTTAAGCGTTTCGGACAAATGGAATAAAGCAACTTTTGAAGCATCCCGTTCAATTGAAAACATGGATTCTCCAAAAAACACACGACCAATAGCAATACCATATAAGCCTCCCACCAGTTTCCCATCCAACCAAGTTTCAACCGAATGCGCATAACCCGCTAAATGCAATTGTTGATAGGCATAAAGCATTTCTTCCGTAATCCATGTTCCTTGTTGTAATGGACGAGGTTTTGAACATTGTTTCATCACATTTAAAAAGTTTCGATTATAAATAACTTGAAATTTTTTATTATTGATTGATTTTTTTAAACTTTTAGAACATTTAAAATATTCTGGAAACAACACCATTCGAGGATTAGGAGACCACCATAAAATAGGTTCACCATCAGAAAACCAGGGAAATATTCCTGAAGAATAGGCACTTAACAGACGCTTTACCGATAAATCCCCTCCCATCGCCAATAAACCATCGGGTTCAAGCAACGCCTGTTCGACATCTGGAAAAGAAATATTATTGTGCGTTTGAATAACAGGAAGATTCATTGTAAATGAGCCTATTATCTCAACCCGAAACTTCAATTCGGCACCTTAAAGATGATTTGAATCGGATTAAGCTATTAAAAATTAATGTTGTGCTATGTTTATTATATAGGTTCGTCAAAAAAACAATAACATGCAACATTTTCCATGAAAAAACATATTCTCATTATTGGCATCATCGCATTTCTGGGCTCATTTATTTTAGCCTTTACTGCCGACAATAGCTTCTCCAACATTTGGATTTTTTTGCAACCCATCTGGTTGTTGCTGTCCTTAATCATGATCACCCAACTGTTTGCCAATGAACAAAACAGCATTCGTCACATTATCACTGACATGCAAAAACACCATGGACAAAATTTGTCCGATAATGAAACAAATGCATTGTCACCTTTACAAAAATTAGAG
>Ga0233443_1000527_pt1 | contig 41407 bp, 33 predicted proteins | sample SI_123_September_2_FD_182784 | JGI IMG/M metagenome (GOLD analysis project Ga0233443, IMG submission 182784) | Seawater microbial communities from Saanich Inlet, British Columbia, Canada - SI_123_September2016_200_MG | ecosystem: Environmental > Aquatic > Marine > Inlet | place: Canada: British...
CAGAAAAGCCATGGTCAAAATGTCTGAATTGGAAATCCGCGACTATATGATGGCTTTATTCAAACCAAACATTCCTCGGAAACCGTTGATAGAGTTGGTGTTATGAAAAGAGTCGGGTACTGTGGGGCGACGACAAGAATATTCTGGAAGTACGTGGCCGCGGCATGATGTTTGCCGTTGATTTTTCCAAAAAGGAAATCGGTGACCTGGTATACGGGCTGTTGCTGGAAAAAGGTTATATTGTCTGCAACAGAACGGGAACATTTCGAATTGATCCCCCGCTCGTCATAGAAGAGGTTGATTTTCTCGAATTCATCAGCGTCTTCAAACAACTCCTGAATGAAGTGAATGAAACTTAGTCTTTATCGGGGCACTATTACCGCTACGGTCTAAATGTGAAAACTGAAGAAAGAAATATTTCATGTGGCAGCCTGCGAGCGTTCGGTACGAAAGAATGCCCTATCCGCGGTGTGGCAATTCGGGGTTGAACTGCCGGCGATTTCGCCGGGCCTTTGGCTCAGATGGCCCTTGCCAAGGTGCCTCCCCCCAGAACAGGTGCTGGACTGCGCGAAAGCCGTTGATAACCTTGAGTTCAGCAAAGAGGAACTGGCGCAAATTGACCTTTACGCCAATGACTCCGACATTAATCTTTGGGCCAATTCCAGCGCCGAAGTTCAGGCGTCAATTATTTACCTGAACGGTTTTCACTATCACGTCCGAGCCATTGTTCCTGATTACCAGACCTGTAAAGGGGTCTTGGAAGCTGCGGTCGGGGGTGTCGATTATGGCTTGGTTGTCGAGCAGGATTTGCATATGGCCTTGGGCGTCGCGGGTCCAGCGCAGGGTGTGAATTTTTTTGTCTTCCAGATTAATTGGGCGGGACGACGTGTCGACGATGGAGGCACCGCGACGGGTGAGGCGGAGCAGTTCCATAGGCTTGCCGGGTGTATAGGCCAGACGATAACCCATCCGCTGGCGTCCCCCTTGATAAGGCCCAAGGCTGAACCGGCCCGCTGACCTCCAGGAACTGATGGTCGTCGTCAAATCGAAAGCATTGCCAATATTGGCGGTGGTATAAATGACAGATGCTGCGGGCTTGGGTGCGGTTTTTGTTGGCTGCTGGCGGTTCTGGGTCTTGCCACCCAAGGCGCTTTGCAGCAGGGCACCCAGCAAGGCGGCAGCCGGATCATCACTTTCGTTGCTTTGCTGGCGGGTGTTTTGTCTCGTCGCTGCGGCCACGGCGACGCTGCGCAAACCCCAGCCTTTTTCGATACGATATTCACCACTCTTGACGGTCCACACAGGATCGTAGCTGAAGTTACCATCCTGAAAATCTTCGCTGAACACGCGACGCGGCCAGGGTGTTCTGTAAATGTCTCCGTATTTTTTGGCTAATGCCCTCAGGTCTTGCAGAAATACAGGGTTGGCGGCGCGGGCCCTGGAGGCTTCGTCAATCAGGGCATCCAGTTCGTCTACCAGTTTGCTGATGTCCGCTTTGGATTTGATGTCAGGCGTATTCGCCTTAACCGCGTCAGGATCGTTCCAACTGCCATAGCGGCTTTTTGCCAAGGCTGGTTGAGTAATAATAAGCAGCATCAAAAACGGTACTAAATATCGCATAGGGTTTCCCTGGTCGACGTGAATGAGGTTTTAGGTCTGTCATGTTAATCTACTGTCCGGGGCTAGTACAAACACTCAATTCAGTTTGTCGGCTCGTCCCGAACTGATACGATATGGCTGATACAATATGGCCAGACTATGGTCAGAGAATAATTCGACAGTCAAAAACGGGACAGGCTTATGAGTATTCAGAGTACAAACAGCCCCAGGCGGAGATGGCTGGAGACAATCAAAAGACAGGCGCTGGTCATTGTACCGGCGGCGCTTCTGATCATTGGCGGGTTTGTTTTGGCCTGGCAGTTTGTTGAACCGGCGGCACCCGACCGCCTGATCATGTCAACGGGGTCTCAAACCGGCGCCTATTTTGCTTTTGGCCAGCAATATAAAAACTATTTTGCCTCTCAAGGGGTTGAACTGGAATTACAAAATTCCGCCGGATCAGTGGAGAATCTGAGCCGTTTGAAACGGGGCGACAAAGTGCACGTCGCCTTCATGCAGGGTGGTATCGGGGATACCAAAAGTAATCCAGGCTTGCTGGCATTGGGCAGCGTTTATTATGAACCGGTTTGGGTCTTTGTGCGCGGCAATCCGAACGCCAGCCGTCTGACGGAACTGAAAGGTAAACGTATTGCGGTCGGTGCCCCCGGCAGCGGAACCCGCGCCGTGGCGGTGCAACTGTTAAGTGACAATGGTATCAACGAAGTGACCGCGACTTTGCTGAACCGGGGATCGGCAGAAGCCGTCAAAGGTTTGATCTCTGGTGCCCTGGACGCCGCCATAATCGTGACATCAGTAAATTCAGCGACGGTAAAAAAACTCATGTCTATGCCCAATATTTCACTAATGAGTTTTGATCGTGCTGAAGCCTATCTTCGCCGGACCAATTATCTGTCGCGTGTGGTGCTGCCAGAGGGGACGATTGATCTGGCGGCCAACTATCCACCGCGAGATACTGTTTTGCTGGCCCCGGCGGCAACCATAGTGATCTCGGAAAATATGCACCCGGCCTTGATCGACTTGATGTTGTTGGCCATGCACAAAACCCATCGTGTGGGCGGCCATCTGGAGAAACTTAACGAATTTCCATCGGCTGAGTATGTCAGCTTTCCACTGGAGCCCGCAGCGCAGCGTTTCATTGATCGTGGGGCGCCCTTTCTTCAGCGCTATATGCCTTTCCAATGGGCTAACTTGATGGACCGGCTCAAGATCATGATCCTGCCATTGCTCACGATACTGTATCCTCTGTTCAAGATTCTGCCGCCGATTTACGGCTGGCGCATGCGAGCTCGTGTCACACGCTGGTACAAGGAATTGCAGCAACTGGATGACGGTATCAAGGATGGCAGCATCTCTGTTGCCGACGCCACGCAACGCCTGGACGAAGTTGAAGAGGCCGTCGAGAATATCTCGGTGCCGGTCGATATCGTCGCCGATGCCTATACGTTACGTCTGCACATAGATTACCTGAGGCGTAAGTTGGAAGCGAAATAGCGCCTGTCGTCAGGAAAGGCATCTGGTCCATGAACAAAGTTTTTCCTTGCCAAGTCGGGCAAGGCTTGAAACCATTGTCGCATAACAAAGAAAAAACTTCTGTCGGTCAGGTACCGACCTGTTGTAAATGACTAGTTTCAGGTCGATGACTTTTAAAGGTCGGTGTCTGGTGTCAGGCGGGCAACAGGTGAGGACGTGTCATGGACGCAGAACGAGCCACGGGGCCGAGAACAATCGCGTTGATCGGTCCCTATCTTTCAGGCAAGACAACTCTTCTTGAAAATATTCTCTATGTGACCGAGGCCGTGCACCGCAAAGGGTCAGTGACACAAGGCAATACGGTTGGCGATTCCAGTGCTGAGGCCCGGGCCCATGGTATGGGGGTTGAGGTCAATGTGGCCAGCTGTGATTATTTGGGGGACACCTATACCTTTCTGGATTGCCCCGGCAGCATCGAATTTGGCCAGGAGGCCGCCAATGCCCTGGTCGGCGCAGATGTTGCTGTCGTTGTCTGCGAGGCCGAAGTGGGCAAGGTACCCAGCCTGTCGCCCATTCTGAATCTGTTAGGCGAGCTGGGCGTGCCGCATATGATATTTGTCAACAAAATCGACAGAGCTGCCGGACGGGTACGTGATCTGCTGGATGCCTTGCAGGGAATATCCGACAAGCCATTGGTCCTGCGCCAGGTGCCGATCCGCGACGGAGAGCAAATAACAGGCTATATCGATCTGGCGTCCGAGCGGGCATACGTCTATCGGGATGGAGCCGAATCAGAATTGATCGAAATTCCGGATGACATCAAGGAGCGGGAAGGCGAGGCCCGTTATGAGATGTTGGAAAAACTGGCTGACTTTGATGACCACCTGATGGAGGAACTGCTTGAAGAGGTTGAGCCGCCAAAGGACGAGATATTTAACGACCTGACATCTGACTTGCGGGAAGGATTGATTGTACCGGTGCTGTTGGGTGCAGGGGAGCATGAAAACGGTGTGCGGCGATTATTAAAGGCCTTGCGCCATGAAAGTCCGACTTCCGCCGCCGCCGCCGCCCGTGCCCATGTTGAAGGTGATGCGGCCCTGGGCCAGGTGCTGAAGACTTATCACACGGCGCGGGGTGGAAAGTTGTCTCTGGTGCGGGTCTGGTCCGGTGCTTTCAAGGATGGTGATACGGTCAATGGCGAGCGGATTTCAGGTCTGTTTCGTATGACGGGCCATAACACACACAAGATTTCCAGTGCCGCCGCTGGTGAAGTTGTGGCCATGGGGCGACTGAATGACATTCACACAGGTGCTGCCCTGACAACAAATGGATCGTCGCCAGATTTGCGCAAAGCCGATGCGGGGCAACCGGTTTATGCCATGTCATTGGAAGCCGCTGATCGCAATGACGAGGTTAAGCTTTCCAGTGCCATGCACAAACTGCTGGAAGAAGATCCGTCTTTAAAGTTCGAACATGACGACGAGGCCAATCAGTGGCTGCTCATGGGGCAGGGGGAGATGCACTTGCGGGTTGCGGTCGAACGGCTGGAGAACAAGTACAGCCTGAAAGTCGTCACCACTACACCGCGCGTGCCCTACAAGGAAGCCATTACGAAAAGTGTGTCACAACATTCACGTTACAAAAAGCAATCAGGCGGGCATGGCCAGTTTGGCGATGTGCATGTGGATATTGCCCCTCTGCCCAGGGGTAGCGGTTTTGAATTTTCCAATTCCGTTGTGGGGGGATCGGTGCCGAAGCAATATATCCCGGCGGTCGAACATGGTGTGAAGGAATATCTGGTGAAAGGGCCCTTGGGCTTTCCTGTGGTGGATGTCGCCGTGACCCTGACAGATGGCCAGCATCATGCAGTGGACTCGTCGGAAATGGCGTTCAAGACGGCGGGCCGTATGGCCATGCAGGAAGGTATGCCAAAATGCAGCCCTGTTTTGCTGGAACCCATCCTGCAAGTTGAGATATTTGTGCCCAGTGATGTTACGGCCAAGGTCAATGCAACGATTTCCAGCCGTCGTGGCCATATCCTCGGGTTTGATGCCCGGGAAGGCTGGCCCGGCTGGGATGTGGTAACGTCGCATATCCCCCAGGCTGAAATTCATGATCTGATCATTGAATTACGCAGTCTCAGTGCCGGGGTTGGGACCTACCATTGGAACTTTGATCACTTGCAGCAGTTGTCAGGACGTCTGGCGGATGATGTAATCGCCGCCGCAGCCGGAAACAGCTGACGTTTTTAATTTTCCCCTGGCCAGGTTGATTTATGGCCAGGCAACAAACATATGAAGGCCCCCGATGGACAATTCTTCGGCCCGTGCTGCCGCGACCATTATCGCTGCACGCCGCCACCTGCGTCGTATGCCACACATCGACCCCAAACATCAGCCAGAATCCTTGATAGAAGCTTATGCGGTCCAGGATCAGGTCGTGAGATACATTGGTGGCGAGCCAGAAGGCTGGAAAATTGGCTGTACCAATGTGGCCGCTCAAAAACAGTTGGGCGTGGACGAGCCCTTTCGCGGTCGGGTCTTGCAAAAGGCGGTTTATCCCAGTCCGGCCACCATCAGTGCGGGGGGCACCGTGATGCGTGTCGTGGAAACCGAGATTGCCTTTCGCATGGGTGCAGCCCTGCCCATGAAGAATGCGCCCTACACCAGGGAAACGGTCGAACCTGCCATCGAGGCCCTGATTCCGTCACTGGAAATCGTTGATTCTGTGTGGGAAGACTGGGAAAAAGTTGGTGCCCTGCATCTGATCGCCGACAATGGCTGCCATGCTGGTTTGGTTCTGGGGGATGACCACCGGAACTGGCGCGATATTGATTTGGCTGAATTCGAAGTCAGTGTGTCCATGAACGGCGAGGCCCCGCTGACGGGAAAGGGTGGCAATGCGCTGGGACACCCCCTGAACGGTGTCGCCTGGCTTGCCAACGATCTTGCCAGTCTGGGGCGGGGGTTAAAGGCAGGCGAAGTGATTTCGACCGGCGTGCTGACGGGTTTGCTGTACGCCAATGCCGGAGATCACATTGTGGCTGACTATGGCCAGTTCGGTAAAATTGAGCTGACTTTCGAAGATTGATCCAGGTCGCTATTTCTTCTCAATAAACTCAATCGAGATGCCGTCCCAGGTTTTGGTGTAAACCACGCGGTTACCCGCATTGGGTCCCTGGTCTATAATCCAGGGGGTGGCATAAGGCTCAACGCCATAGGGAGCGACCACGGCAAGGGCGGCGTCCACGTCGTTTACATCCAGAGCAATATGGGCAAAGGCTGTATCGCAGGGCCGGGCTGTATTGGCACCGCGGTCTGCCGGGGCGATATATTCGATCAGTTCCAGCCGGTGGCCGGGCCCCTGGATGAAAGCGACAACTATATCCGCGCCTTCAACGCCAGAGATATGTTGGATGGCGTCGGGATTGCGTGGTGCCTTGTTCATCAACTCGAAACCCAGTGCCTCGCAAAAAAAGGTAACGCTGCGGTCAAGGTCCTCAACCGTGAAACTGGTGTGGTTAAAGCCGTGGATTTTCAAGTCGGTCATGGGTTATTTCCCTGGAATTGAAGTTATAGGCATTATGGGATATCGCGGCGGGGTCGCAAGGGTTGCTGGTAAATTTCAATCACATACCTTTGAATTGCTCTAATATTTGAAATCTGTAATCTGACGGTGAACTAAACTGGAGAAGTCTTGATGTTGATCCGAATTCCCAAATCCTGGCAGCTGCCGGAAACCGCCGTTACGGACGAAAAACTGTTTCATGAACGGCGCAATCTATTGAAAGGGGTTGCCGCCGGAACCTTGCTTGCCGGAACGGCAACTGGATTAATCCCGGGGATTGCCATGGCTGCAGGTGGATCAGCGGACCCGTCGGCAAAATACTATCCCGCTACGCTTAATCCGGCGTTCAAGGATGGCGGACGGGCCATCACACCGGAAGCGCTTGCAAGCACCTATAATAATTTTTATGAATTTGGCAGTCACAAGAAGATATCCAAGGTGGCGCAGGAAAAACTGAAAGTCCGTCCCTGGGAAGTTGTGATCGACGGATTGGTCGAAAAAGAATTGCGCTTACCCATTGATGAACTGCTGGCCAAGATGCCCCTTGAGGAGCGCATCTATCGGCATCGCTGTGTTGAAGCCTGGTCCATGGTTGTGCCCTGGTCAGGTTTCCCGCTGAAGGAATTGGTGAAGCTGGCCAACCCGCAGATGTCAGCCAAATATATCCAGATGCAAACCTTCAATGATCCGGAAATGGGACCGGGCCTGAAGCAGTTTTGGTATCCCTGGCCCTATACAGAAGGCCTGACGATGGCGGAAGCCATGAACGATTTGTCCTTTATGGTGACGGGCGTTTACGGCAAACCGGCGGCGGCGCAATTTGGTGCCCCCTTGCGTCTGGCCGTGCCATGGAAATATGGCTTCAAGGGTGTCAAATCCATCGTTCGCATCAGCTTTGTGAACAAACGACCGAAGACATTCTGGGAAAATATTCAGGCTTCCGAGTATGGCTTCTGGGCCAATGTTAATCCAGAGGTTGATCATCCACGCTGGAGCCAGGCATCAGAGCGGACATTATTGGGTGACCGCGTTCCGACCCAGATGTTCAATGGGTATGGAGAACAAGTCGCCGATCTATATAAGGATATCAAGGGCGAGAAGCTCTATATGTAATGTCTTGCCGGAAACCTGGCGTCGTGTATGTTGCCGGGCATGAAAACAGAACCAGTAATTGTGCTTGAGCAAGTGCCAGAACTTGTCATTTTTGACTGTGACGGCGTGTTGGTCGATTCGGAAGGTTTGGCCAACCGGGTCCTGTGCGAAACGCTGAACGGCATGGGCTTGAACCTTTCCCCCCTTGAGGTCGCCAAAGTGACAACCGGCATGTTCATGACGGATGTTGTTGCCTGGGCCGAAGGGCAGTTGGGGCGATCCTTGCCGGATGATTTTGTCGCTGACTTGCGTGAAGCTGATCGCATTGCTTTCGAAAAAGAACTGCAGCCTGTACCAGGCATCGTTACGGCCCTGGATGAAATTGCAACGGCTAATATTCCTGTTTGCGTCGGCTCCTCAGGTCCATTGGAAAAGATGGATACGACATTGGCCATAACCGGCTTGTTACCAAGGTTTGAGGGCCGGTATTTCAGTGCCCACCAGGTTGGTAAAGGCAAACCTGCCCCGGACGTCTTTTTGTTTGCCGCAGAAAATATGGCCGTATCGCCTGACAAATGTGTTGTCGTGGAAGACAGTGTGCCCGGCGTTCAGGCTGCTGTTGCCGCTGGCATGGATGTCTTTGCTTATGCGGCACCTGGCAGCGAGGCCCTGGGCCATGGTCCGGAAACGCTGGCAGCCGCTGGTGGGCGCGTCTTTCGGGATATGTTGGACCTGCCTGGCTTGCTGGGACTTTCCCGACAACTGAAAAGCGCCTGAGCCATGACGGAAGGTGGTTCTCTCAAAGTTATTTTTGCAGCCCTGATTGGCAATGCACTTATTTCCGTTACCAAATTTGCTGCCGCCGGGATGACTGGATCATCAGCCATGCTCAGCGAGGCAATTCATTCCCTTGTCGATACGGGCAATCAGGTTCTGATGTTGCATGGTTTGCGTCGGGCTAAAAAGCCCGCCGATGACGCCCACCCCTTTGGCTATGGTATGGAAGTTTATTTCTGGACTTTTGTCGTGGCCATTCTGGTCTTTGCCGGTGGTGCGGGCGTCTCCATCTATGAAGGCGTGCACAAGGTGATGGCACCCGAACCAGTCAGCAATGTTATGATTAACTATGCTGTGCTGGGTGCGGCCATGGTCTTTGAGGGTATCGCCTGGGTCATGGCCTATAGGGAATTTGGACGCTCCAAAGGCCGCATGGGTCTGATAGAAGCCGTCAGCCGCAGCAAGGACCCGACTGTATTTACAATTCTGTTTGAAGATACGGCGGCCCTGCTGGGCTTGTTGGTTGCTTTCATCGGCATTGCGGCAGCTGACTACCTGGATATGCCCCTGCTGGATGGTGTTGCTTCGATTGTTATAGGGCTGATTTTGGCTTTGACGGCTTCCTTGCTGGCTTTTGAGACCAAGGGGTTATTGATCGGTGAAGCAGCGCATCCACGTGTTGTCGAAGGTATGCGGCGGATCGCACGGGCTGAAGACACGGTTATCGGTGTCAACGAGATTCTCACCATGCATCTGGGACCAAAAGACATATTGCTGAATGTCAGTCTGGATTTTGCCGACAAAAAAACAGCCGAAGATGTGGAAACTTCAGTAACCAACATGGAACGCCAGATCAAGATGCAGTTCCCGGAAGTCACACGGGTCTTTATTGAGGCCCAGTCCAGAGCCAGCCAGCGACGTCTGCGATCCTGACTTGGCTGACTTGGCTGACCTGGCTGATCTGACCTACCATTCGCCGATGCGAAAGCCTGTTTTCTGTGATTGGTCGGTGCGTTGCACAACTTTTTCATCGGACATGGTGCGGCGGGAACGACGGCGGCGAAGCCAGGTAAACAGTCGGTCCTGCTTTTCCTCGCGGATTGTTGCGTGCCTGGCTGATGTGCCGAGATCATTTTGCTCGTCCGGATCATTTTCCAGATCAAATAATTGCGGCGGAAAACCATCGTAATAAATATATTTCCAGCGGTCTGTTCGCACCATCCAGGCAAGTGCTGCATTGGGCTCCTTTTGCAGCGTGTTGCGGGCCCCACGAAAGCCATAATCCAGTTCACTGAAGGCAGCCTCGCGCCAGTCATCTGGCGCAGATGTATTGCACAACAGCGGTAGCAGGGATCTTCCTTCCAAACGCTTTTGCTCGACCTTGCCGCCCGATGCCTCAATAAATGTCGGCACAAGATCGATGGCTTCGACCAGGGCATTTGATGCGGTGCCTCTGGTCGCATCTGCCGTTTTGGAGGGATCAACCACGATCATGGGGATGCGGACGCTGGCTTCGTGGAACAGCTCCTTTTCCCCCAGCCAGTGATCGCCAAGATAGTCGCCGTGGTCTGACGTCAGAACGATCATGGTATTATCACTGAGGCCCTTGTTGTCCATATATTCAAACAAGCGCCCCAGTTCATCATCAATCTGTTTGACCAGGCCCATGTAAACAGGAATGACCGTACTGCGGGTTTCATCTTCCTGAAATGTCTTGCTCTCGTCGTGTTGCATATAAGCAGCGATAACCGGGTGCGGATTTTCGCGTTCATCTTCAGTGCGATTGGCCGACAATATCTGGTTTGGCCCGTACATGTCGTTGTATGGGGCCGGTGCCACATAGGGCCAATGGGGTTTGATGAGACTAAAATGCATACACCAGGCTTCGTCTCCGGCATCTTCCATGAAATCAATAGCGCGGTCTGTCATGTAAGGTGTTTCGGAATGCTCTGCTTTGACGCGGGCCGGTTTACGGGCGTAGCGCATCTGCCACCCCGTCAGGATTTCACCCTCAGGGCCTTCGGCTGAGTTGGCGTAGTCATGCCAGGGGTTGTCGCCGGGATAGCCTTTCTCATTCAGCCATTTATTATAACGAAGATTGGGTGCGGTGGCGCCAAAGGGGATCAGACCATCGTCGCGCTCATACGGCTCGAAGCCACACTGGCTGACCAGAACACCCAAATCAGTCGCTTTGTCGACTTCCAGTCGCGCCATACCTTCTTCGTCGGCAGCCATGTGGGTCTTGCCGACAAGCACGCAACGTTTGCCCAAGGGGCGTAAATAGTCCCCCATGGTCCATTCTGCAACATCCAACGGCACACCATTCCAGGTCGCACCATGACTGATGACATAACGCCCTGTGTAAAAGGACATGCGCGATGGGCCACATACTGGCGACTGGGTATAGGCCCTGTCGAAGCGAACACCACGGCCAGCCAGGGCGTCAATATTAGGTGTTTCCAGTGTCGGGTGTCCGGCGCAAGACAGATAGTCCGCTCTCAATTGGTCACACATGATGAACAGGATGTTTTTGATGTCGGCCATGGAATGTGGTTCTCGCAAAGAAAAGAAAGAACAAATTAAACCAGCCTCTCCGCCAAATTGCCAGCTATCACAGTTATGCCGAAGATGTATTCACAGGTATAAATACACTTAAGTCGTTGAGAGATATAAATTTAAATTTGTTTGATCAGATAGATCTTAAATCCAATTGAATGTAAAGTACTGTCAGTGACTTAGGGGGCGCTATTTTGACTTGGCATTTGGTCTGGAGTTGCCCCTATGGATATCCTCAATAAAAGTATTTCGTGGAAGTTGTTTCCGTCGCTAATCGCAGGATTAGCGATTTGCATTGTTGGCGTGTTGATCGCTGTGCCCCTTGTTTCGGAAAATAGCCTGAAACGTACAGCTGCTGAAAATGCCCAAAAGACTGTCAAACAGTTCAAGATTCTCAGATCCTACTATACCAAAAATGTCATTGCCAAAGCCTTGGCCAGCAAGGCCCTGAAGCCAAGCATTGGTCACAAGGGAACGCCTGGTCAAATTCCGCTTCCCGCGACTTTGATCCATGATCTGAGTGAGCTGTTAACGGAAGCCGGTACCACGCTGAAGCTTTACAGTCCTTATCCTTTTCCAAACCGGGCAAGCCGCAAGATGGATTCCTTCGGCGATCTGGCTTGGGAAGCACTGACCAACGACCCTGCAACACCCTTTGTTCGCTCCGTCGTAATTGACGACCGTGAAATCGTACGGGTCGCCGTGTCGGATACTATGGTCAGCCCAATATGCGTGAATTGTCATAATACCCGTGCCGATACACCAAAGGATGACTGGAACCTGAACGACCTGCGCGGGGTGCTGGAAGTTGATACTGATATTACAGCGGCCGTTGAAGATGCTTCCCTGACCGGTCTTTTGATTGCCGGCGTACTGGCAATTGTTCTGGCTCTGGTAATGGGGCTGGCATATTTCCGAATGAAATCCATTGTGATTTCACCAATTGGTGACATGACCCAGGTGATGGCAGCACTGGCTGAGGGCAAACTGGAAACCGATATTCCATCTCTTGAACAATCCGATGAAATTGGCGAAATGGCTCGAGCAGTGCAAGTGTTCAAGGAAAATGCTTTTGAAGCTGAAAGATTACGTGCCGAACACAATAAGGAAGAAACAGCCAAACGTGATCGTGAAGAAGAACGAGTTGCGAGCGAAGCCAGGGCACGTGAAGAACGCCACGCCACCATGCTTGCTCTGGCTGAGGAATTTGATGGCAGTGTAAAAACAGTGGTTCAGACCGTCTCAACGGCGGCAGAGGATATGCAAAATACAGCACAATCCATGACCTCAATTACGACCAGTACCCTTGACCAGACAAACACAGTATCCGCCGCAGCTGAAACGGCATCCAGCAATGTGGAAACCGTTGCTGCAGCGGCAGAAGAACTTGCTGCCTCGGTTCGTGAAGTTGGATCCCAGGTCAGCAAATCTGCCGAAGTTGCACAAGGTGCGGTGACCAAGGCCAAGGACACTCATGTCCGTGTGCAACAGCTGGATGAAGCTGCGCAGCAGATTGGCCAAGTAGTGCAACTGATTACAGATATTGCGGAACAGACGAACCTGCTGGCCCTGAATGCAACAATTGAAGCCGCGCGCGCGGGTGATGCGGGTAAGGGTTTTGCTGTGGTGGCGTCGGAAGTAAAAAACCTGGCAAGTCAGACGGCGAATGCGACCGAAGAAATCAAAACGCAGATTTCAGGTATTCAGCAATCCGCCAATGAAGCCGTTGAGGCGATTGATGAAATAAGTGAAACCATCGACACCATTGCCGAATATACAACTGCCATCACGGCGGCCGTTGAAGAACAGGGAGCAGCGACGCAAGAAATTGCCCGCAACACCCAGGAAGCTGCGAGCGGTGCCACCCAGGTCACAAACAATATTTCCGGTGTATCTGCCGCAGTTACGGAAACCGGGGAGGCATCAACAAGAGTTCTTGAATCGGCTCAGAAGATGACGGTCGAATCAGAGGTATTGCGGCGGGAAGTCGATCACTTCATCAAGCGATTGACTGAAGCCTAGGGCGGTATCGGTTATGTAAAATCGGTCTTGCACCGACAATCGATGCTCACCTGCAGTTGTGACCTTGAAGGATATGCAGCAATGCTTATCACCCAAGCCGAATGGCATTTTTCAAAAAAAAGCCCCGAAGAGACAAGCTCTTCGGGGCATAAAGTGTCAACAGGGAGGCTTCACGTCTGGGAGACGTAAATTCGGTGATCTCCACAGGGGAGTTTCGATCAGCCGGGTTTCAGGTGTTGAGCCTGTAACTCTGGCAGGAATCGCGCCGCAAAATATTGCGTCGCAGCATCTGCTTGCTTAGGAATATGGTGTATGCTGCACTGCACCACAAGGAGTTTATATTCAAGGCAGCTATGCAATAAACGCATAGCTAAAAAATATTGATATGATGTCAAAGCCTTAGAATTCGGATTCGGCAACTTTCTGGATCAAAAAATCCCTGAATAAGGCAATTTTTTTCGATTTCCTTAGTTCTTCCGGATAGACGAAGTAGGTATCGAACGATGGACCTTCGCTTTCAGGCAGAATGCGGATAAGGCGCATTTCTGGCAAGATCATGTAATCCGGCAGGGACGCAATGCCAACACCGGCCTCAGCGGCCCGCAAAACACCGTAGATATTGTTCACTTTGACCAGGGGCCGACGACGGTTTTTGCCGTCCGAGCCGACCCGCATCAACCAGTTTACATCCTGGAGCACACTGGGCGCCTGATCGCCATAGACAATCAAATGGTGGTGATCGAGGTCCTCAACCGACTGAGGCGTGCCATATTTTTCAAGGTATTCAGGCGAGGCATAAATGTGATTACGCACTGTAACCAAGCGGCGCCTCACCAGGTCGGCTTGTACAGGCTCTCGCAGGCGGATGGCGACATCCGCATCACCCATCCCCAGCTCTAGTTCACGGTCGTCAACAACGAGATGGATCGTAATATCTGGATAAAGTTCCAGAAAATCCGTCAATCTCGGCGTCAACCAGGTCGAGCCAAAACCAACGGTCGTCGTGATCTTGAGTTCACCTTTTGGGTTGTCGCTGGCGTCAGACAACAATGTTTCTGTAATGGCCAGCTTGGCCGACATTTCGTGGGCTGTGCGGAACAGGATTTCACCTTGTTCCGTCAGTGTAAGGCCCCGGGTATGACGATGAAAAAGATCAATGCGAACTTCTTCTTCCAGGGACGAGATTTGGCGACTGACTGCTGACTGGCTCAGGTTCAGGGTTTCGCCCGCGCGCGTGAAACTGCCTGCTTCTGCAACAGCATGGAAAACGCGAATTTTGTCCCAATCCACAGGCTTTGCTTCTCTGTCCGAGCTATTCGGCGGCCGACGCGGTCAGAACTTCGTTTTCTGCAACGAATTTTTCAGCTTCCAGTGCCGCCATACAACCCGTTCCGGCAGCGGTGACCGCCTGGCGGTAGATATCGTCCTGGACATCGCCGGCGGCATAGACGCCTGCAACGGAAGTCGCCGTCGAATCCGGGGCCGTCACAAGGTAGCCGTTCTCCATATCAAGCTGTCCGACAAAAAGTTCGGTTGCCGGGGCATGCCCGATAGCGATAAAGACACCGTGGGCTGAAATTTCGCTGGTTTCGCCAGTTTTGACATTTTTCAGCCGTGCACCCGTGACGCCAAAGGGGTCTTCCTCTCCCAGAACTTCATCCAGAACAGAATCCCAGACGACTTCAATTTTAGGATTGGCGAACAGACGGTCCTGCAGGATTTTTTCTGATCGCAATTCTCCGCGTCGGTGCACCAAGGTAACCTTGTCCGCGTGGTTGGTCAGGTAAATCGCTTCTTCGACTGCCGTATTGCCGCCGCCTATCACCAGGACTTCTTTGCCCCGATAGAAAAAGCCATCACAGGTGGCGCAGGCCGATACGCCAAAACCCTGGTACTTTTCTTCCGAAGGCAGCCCCAGCCAGCGCGCCTGGGCGCCAGTACAGATAATGATCGTGTCGCCAATATAATCGTCGCCTGAATCGCCTTTGGCGACAAAGGGTCGCTTGGAAAAATCGACAGATATTATTGTATCGTCGATCATTTCCGTGCCCACGTGTTTGGCTTGTGCTTCCATTTGTTCCATCAGCCAGGGACCCTGGATAACGTCAGCAAAGCCCGGGTAATTTTCTACATCCGTGGTGATCGTAAGCTGTCCACCTGGCTGGATACCCCGCACCATCAAAGGTTTGAGATTGGCGCGCGCGGCGTAAATCGCAGCGGTATATCCTGCTGGGCCGGAGCCAATGATCAAAACTTTACTGTGGTGTGTCTCTGCCATGTGGAGGCCTCCTGCTGAATTGTCCTTCGTATTTAGAGTGCTGGCGCATCTGGTGCAAGGATGGAATTTTGATTGGTCAGAAAAACCTGATTATGACGATCTGGCCTCAAGACGTCGGCGTACTTCAAGCGCAACACTTGCCGTATCATCCAGCCGCACAGGCTGCCAGTCACTTAAATGTCCGTCAAAAGGGCGTGTGTGACCTGATTGACGCATCAAGGCATGGAATTCATTGAATTTTTTGCTACCACCGTCAAGGTCGACGACATAGACAGGTTTACCTGTTGAAGCTGCTTCGGAGTTCATGGAGACGGAATCACAGGTCACGACAATGGCATCGGCCAGGCCTAAGTACGCGAAGTAGGGGTTGTCGCCCTGTCCATCCCAGAAATGGACCGGGATATCCGACAAAGCTTCCCTTAGCACTTTTTCATTCGCGGTACCCGTTCGCCGTGAGGCGGTCACCATCAAGCCAGCATTATTGTCGTTTGCCAGCTTGACCAGACGGGTCGCCAGTTGTTGCATAATTTCAGGCGTCAGTTGGTAATATTTGTTGCTACCGCCGATTAACACGGCAATGCGCGGATGGGGCAAATGATCCAGCGTTGGTCTGAATTTATCAGCCTCTGAAGAAAGTTTTTGTGCAGTTACACGATGCACAGCACCGGTTGTTTCGAAGATATTTGCTCCACCCGTATGATCGTGGCGCGGTGGCACAACCAGATCAAAACCTTCCGGATTGATCCGCGGGTCCTGCAACTGGACCGTAAAGCTGGCACCGTTGCTGGCCTTGCCAATGGCCAAACCCAAGGGAATAGTCAACCGACCGCAGCCGATAACCAGGTCCGGCCAGGGAGCTGCCAGCCTGTCGCTGTCAGCCGTCAGGCAGGCCAGCGGCTTGACCCACAACTTTGATGGCAACCAGCGCCAGGGCATACCTACGGAGATGGTCTTGATGACCACGTCCATGCTGCCACCGGGTTCCGTACGGGCCAGTTCCTCAGCCAGCCCCCAAGCCTGATTGAGCATGCCCGCTCTGCCATCCGTCACCACCCAGCAGGTTTTGATGCTCATTTTCCGTCGTATTCCTGGCCTGATTTTGTTTCCCGTCAGACATTTTGACGTCCACTCGAAGGACTGGCAACGCCACACTGAGATTTAGCCACAAAAGCCATTTCAGGAAATCTTTTGAAAGGCAGTTGCCTGTTTCGTGTAATTTTATTACAAAATGCAGCAACAATCATAACACAAACGCATTATATGGCTTCGGGGGAAATCTCAAATTGGCTCGTATCAAACTCGATGACATTGATCGCCGAATTATCAAAACCCTGCAGGATGATGGTCGTATTACCAATGTCAAACTGGCCGAGGGTGTTGGAATCTCGGCGCCACCGTGTTTGCGGCGCGTGCGTGCGCTGGAAAAGGCCAACGTTATTCGCGGCTATCATGCCGAATTGAATGCAGAAGAACTGGGCTTTGGTGTCACTGTGTTTGCCCAGGTCGGTCTGGATAGTCAGGCTGAGGCAGACCTGAACGACTTTGAAAAACGCGTTCAGGCCTGGCCCATGGTCCGCGAATGTCACATGCTGGCAGGTGATGCGGATTTTTTTCTGAAGGTTGTCGCCAAGGACTGGGATGCTTATCAGAGCTTTCTAACCCAGGAACTGACTGCAGCCCCCCATGTGGCTCATGTTAAAAGCACCATTGGCATCCGCACGTCCAAGAAACTACCTGGCGTGCCAATTGAGGATTGACGACAAGAACAATAGAAAACTGAAACTCTCTGATCATGATCCCAGATAGTCATCAATAATCTGTTGGTAGGAACCGTCAGCCTTCATCGCTTTTAACGCAGCCGAAACAGCTGGAATCAATGCTTCCTGGCTTTTGTGCAGCATATGAAAAAGCGACACTTCGCTGATTGGCGGTTCGATGATATGGATATTGGGATAGTTCCCTTTCCGCATGCTTTTTTGTAAATCCATTTTACTGAGCACGACTATTTCAATGCGGTCATATACCAACATTTTCAGAGCGCTCTCGACTGAGCTGGCAAAGTTATTGGCTTGGCTTTCAAGCCGCTTCTCAATGGATTTGTAGCCCCTGACTGTTGTCGCAGAATACTTTTTTGCAGTCTCCCAACCTGAAACCTTGATTGACATATTTTTAGACGCGATGGACGTCTCCACGAGCAGCAATGGTACCGGTACAACCCGCAAATTATGGAACTTATTCAAGACCCTTTTTAGACGGACGACCTCACCGTCTGAATTTCCACGATTGGCCTCAATGATCGCGCGGGCGCCAGGAAGATCAACCAGTTTCACCTCGTGCCCGATCCGGCGATAGGCTTCTTGCAAGATCATGCCGCCCAATTTGCCGGCTTCAGAATCAATCCGTCTTGTAAATCTCAATGTGTCAGCTTGAGTCGTAGCAATAAACGCAACTGAATTGAAAATCAGAAGTGAAAGGAACAAGAGAGAAACTTTAACTCTGAACGACTTTGCACGATACACATCAATTCCCCTTTGCCATTGTGCCAAATTACTGTGCCAAACCATCGTGCCAAACCATCATGCCAAACCATCGTGCTAACATTAATCCGCACCCGGACCCTGCAATTTGAAATGACAATTTTGGCAAAAAAATACCAAATTTTCCAGTCATTTACAGAATTGGCCGAACACCGGGGCGATGGTTATTTCAACATTGTCAAAGGTGCGCCGGGAAGCCTGATGTCCATGAAACCAGGCCAGATCCTTACAAAACAAAACCCCGCCACAAATGACGAGGTTTGTCAGCAACCTGAAAGGGGCATATACATTTCCCGTTGAATATCGCGCCTCATATGGCTGTATCTTATTTGAAATCCACCGACACAACTTCGTAGCCGCGGGCACCACCAGGGGCTTCGACGCTGATGCTATCGCCGACTTCCTTGCTGATCAGCGCGCGCGCCAGCGGTGAGGAAACTGACAACAGGCCAGACTTGATGTCACTTTCATCGGTGCCAACAATCTGATAGGTCGATTCTTCATCCGTGTCTTCATCAGCGATGCAAACCGTGGCACCAAATTTGATCTTGCTGCCAGAAAATTGTGATGGATCAATGACTTCGGCGCGACCGATTTTGTCTTCCAGCTCCTGAACACGGCCTTCGATAAAGCCCTGTTTTTCCTTGGCAGCGTGATATTCGGCATTTTCCGACAAGTCACCATGGGCACGAGCTTCCTCGATGGCCTTGATGACCGCGGGACGTTCCGTCACCTTCAGGTGTTTCAACTCTTCTTCCAGACGGGTGTAGCCACCCTCCGTCATTGGTACTCTTTGCATCTTCTCTCAGCCTTGAACTTTTCCCTGGCGGTACCACGATGGCAACGCGAAAAAACAAAAAAAAACACCGCAGGCGGTGACAGGTGTCACAGTCAGCTGGCGATCAATTTTTGTGATAGTCAGTCGCTCAGTATCACAACATTTCGTATGATTGCAAGGGGGAAACTTCCAGCGACCCTGCCGCGAGGGCTGAAATGGCCTGTGCAGCCGCTCCGGCACCCGCCAGTGTGGTGAAATAGGGGATGCCGTTGATCAATGCCGTACGGCGAATTTCAAAGCTGTCCGCCATGGCCTGAGCACCTTCTGTGGTGTTGATGACGATGTCGATTTCGTCATTTTTCATGGTGTCGACAATGTGCGGGCGGCCTTCCAGAACCTTGTTTACGATTTCAACATCCAGGCCAGCATCGATCAGATGTGCAGCTGTGCCGCGTGTGGCCACAACCTTGAAGCCCAATTCGATCAACAGCCTTGTTGGCTCGATGATCGCGGCTTTATCGCGGTCCCGGACAGAAATAAAAGCCTGCCCGGAAACCGGCAGCTTGGTACCTGCTGCGATCTGGGCCTTGGCGAATGCGGTCTGGAAGTCGCGATCCAGCCCCATCACTTCTCCTGTAGATTTCATTTCCGGGCCCAGAATGATGTCAACGCCAGGGAAACGGTTGAACGGAAACACGGCTTCTTTGACGGCCACATGACCTGGCGAGCTGAACGGTGCGTCCGGGCCTGCCTGCAAGTCAAAATCTTTCAGTTTTTCGCCAGCCATGATACGAGCGGCGATCTTTGCGATGGGACGGCCTGTGGCTTTGGCCACGAAGGGCACCGTGCGGCTGGCGCGCGGATTTACTTCCAGAATATAGACAACGTCATCCTTGACCGCGAACTGTACATTCATCAGACCGATAACACCCAGAGCGCGGGCGAGGGCATCTGCCTGGACTTTGATCTCGTGTACAATTTCTTCTGACAATGTATGCGGCGGCAGCGAACAGGCCGAATCGCCGGAATGCACACCAGCTTCTTCGATATGTTCCATCACGCCTGCCACGACAACGTCTGTGCCATCACACAAGGCGTCCACATCGACTTCAATGGCGTCGCGCAGATAGTCATCAACCAGCACCGGGCTGTCGTTCGAAACTTTGACGGCTTCGCGCATGTAGCGTTCCAGCGAGGCATCGTCCTGAACAATTTCCATGGCCCGGCCACCCAACACATAAGAGGGGCGCAACAGAACCGGATAGCCAATGCGATTGGCCGCCGCCAGGGCTTCTTCCTGAGAGGTGGCGATGCCATTGTCGGGCTGGCGCAATTCCAGGTCATTCAGCAGCTTTTGGAAACGGTCCCGGTCTTCGGCCAGGTCAATGGCATCAGGTGTCGTGCCTAAAATCGGCACCCCTGCGGCTTCCAGACCACGGGCCAGCTTCAGCGGCGTTTGTCCCCCAAATTGCACAATCACACCGACCAGTTCGCCGGCCTGCTGTTCAACGCGCACGATTTCCAGCACGTCTTCCAGCGTCAGTGGCTCAAAATAGAGCCGGTCCGAAGTGTCGTAATCTGTTGAAACTGTTTCCGGGTTGCAGTTGACCATGATGGTCTCGAAGCCGGCTTCCGCCAGGGAATAGGCCGCGTGCACACAGCAATAGTCAAATTCAATGCCCTGACCAATACGGTTGGGGCCACCACCCAGAACAATCGCTTTCCTGCGATCTGAAGGCTCAGCTTCACATTCCGCTTGCAAGTTGCCATCGGGTGTCACCCAACCCGCATCTTCGTAGGCCGAATACATGTAGGGCGTCTGGCTGTCGAATTCGGCAGCACATGTGTCTACACGCTTGAAAACAGGTCGCACATTCAGTCCGGCGCGCACTGCTGACAGATCAGCTTCGGTTTTGTTGGTCAATTGTGCCAGCCGGGCATCAGAAAAGCCCATCTGTTTCAAGTGCAGCATTTCTTCGAATGTGCCGGGCACGCCATGTTTGCGGACCTTAGCTTCGGTTGAAATGATGTTCTCGATACGGGCCAGGAACCAGGGGTCATATTTGCAGGCCTGATTGATCTCTTCCAGCGTCAGTCCTTCACGGAAGGCCTGGGCGATAACCATCAAGCGATCTGGCGTCGGCTGACCCAGCGCTTTACGCACCGCGTCTTTGCGCTCGGCCTCAGTGGCGGCTTCGGTGACGCCGTCTATGGCGATTTCATTGAAGCCGTTCAGATCGGTCTCCATGGACCGCAGCGCTTTTTGCACGGATTCTTCAAATGTCCGGCCAATGGACATGGCTTCGCCCACTGATTTCATGGAGGTATTCAGCAGAGCTTCTGTGCCGGCAAACTTTTCAAAGGTGAAGCGCGGTATTTTGGTGACGACGTAATCGATGGTCGGCTCGAAACTCGCTGGTGTCACACCGGTGATGTCGTTCATCAATTCGTCCAGCGTATATCCCACTGCCAGACGGGCCGCGACCCTGGCAATGGGAAAGCCTGTGGCCTTGGAGGCCAAAGCAGACGAGCGCGATACACGCGGGTTCATCTCAATAACAATCAAACGCCCGGTTTCCGGCTGCACGGCGAACTGCACGTTCGAGCCACCGGTTTCCACGCCGATCTCACGCAGCGTTGCGATAGAGGCATCGCGCATGATTTGATATTCTTTGTCGGTCAGGGTCAGGGCCGGGGCGACGGTGATGCTGTCGCCCGTATGCACGCCCATGGGATCGACGTTTTCGATGGAACAAATGATGATGCAGTTGTCGGCTTTGTCGCGCACAACTTCCATCTCAAACTCTTTCCAGCCGAGAATGGATTCTTCAACCAGGACTTCCGTGACGGGTGAGGCATCCAGGCCCCCCATGACGATGGACTCGAACTCTTCCTTGTTATAGGCAATACCCGAACCGGTGCCGCCCAGAGTGAAAGAGGGCCGAATGATCGCCGGCAAGCCAATTTTGGGTAAGGCCTCGCGGGCTTCTTCGATGGTGTGCACAACTTCACTGCGCGCACTTTCCAGTCCGATATTGTCCATAGCCGTACGAAAGGCTTCGCGGTCTTCTGCCTTGAAAATGGCCTCGCGGTCGGCGCCGATCATCTCGACGTTATATTTTTCCAGCACACCATTGTCAGCCAGGGCCAGGGCCGTATTCAATGCGGTCTGTCCGCCCATGGTCGGCAGCAGCGCGTCCGGCTTTTCCTTGGCGATAATCTTCTCAACGATCTCAGGTGTGATCGGCTCAATATAAGTCGCATCGGCCAGGTCCGGGTCGGTCATGATCGTCGCCGGATTGGAATTCACCAGGATGATCCGGTAGCCCTCCGCCTTCAGCGCCTGACAGGCCTGGGTCCCTGAATAATCAAACTCACACGCCTGACCAATAATAATCGGCCCCGCGCCAATAATCAGAATGGATTTTATATCGTCACGTCTGGGCATGTGTCTGACCTGCGGGAGTAAAAGTAAAAATGATCATAGATACCATCACCCCTCCATCAGCTTTACGAACCGGTCGAACAGGTAGTGGCTGTCTTGCGGGCCGGGGCTGGCTTCGGGGTGGTACTGGACTGAGAATACGGGTTTGCCGTCAAGGCGGATGCCTTCGAGGGTGCCATCGAACAGTGATGAGTGGGTTTGGGTCACGCCGTCGGGCAGGGAGTCATCGTCGATAACAAAGCCATGATTTTGGCTGGTTATTTCGACTTTGCCGGTTTCCAAATCTTTGACGGGGTGGTTGCCGCCGCGGTGGCCCTGGTACATTTTTGAGGAGCTGGCACCGACTGAAAGAGCGAGCATTTGGTGCCCTAAACAGATGCCAAACAGGGGCACACCTGAGACAATCAAGCCCTGAATCATGGGGATTGCGTAGACACCGGTGGCGACAGGATCACCTGGACCGTTGGACAAGAACACACCATCTGGCTTGTGCGCGAGGATTTCTTCGGACGTTGCATTGGCAGGCACGACGGTCACCCGACAGCCGGCAGCAGCCAGGCAACGCAAAATATTGCGTTTGACGCCAAAGTCGACAGCGACGACGTGAAAGCGCGGATTGGTCTGCTGGCCAAAGCCTTCGCTCAAAGCCCAGACGCTCTCGTCCCATTCATAACTTTGTGTGCAAGAAACCTCTTTCGCAAGATCCATGCCTTCAAGGCCGGGCCAGCCGGTGGCTTTTTTCACCAGGGCATCAAGATCAAAATTGCCTTCCGGGCTGTGGCAAACCACGCCGTTGGGGGCACCGGTCTTGCGTACGTGCCGGGTCAAACGACGGGTATCGACGCCGGTGATGCCGGGCAAATTATGGCTGACCAGCCAGTCATGCAGGTGGCGGGAGGAGCGAAAGTTGGCCGGATCGGTAATCGAGGCATGCAAGACGACGCCACGGGCTGCAGGCGTCAGCGATTCAATATCTTCGATATTGGTGCCGACGTTGCCGATATGGGGAAAGGTAAAGTTAATGATCTGACCGGCATAGGAAGGATCGGTGATGATCTCCTGATAGCCCGTAAGCGAGGTATTAAAGCAAACTTCGCCGGTGGCTGTTGTGGCGGCACCAATTCCGCGGCCCCAGACAAGTGTTCCGTCGCCAAGAACAAGGACCGCTGTCGCGCCTGTTTGGGGCGACGTGGCGGCGTGGTTCATCGCTTCGGCCATCGCATAAAGCCTCTGGTTAGAGCAGGTTCCGCATGAGACACAGGGTCTGGCGAAAGCCATGGTATGGTTGCAGATCGATCCCGATCAGGACCGCATTTTCGCCACAAGACCAGTAATCTGGTTGGGCGGATGCCTAAATTGGCGCGAAAGATAAGCAAATCCCGTGCCGCCGTCAACCCCGATCTTGAAACTAAAAATCGTTTAAAATCAATGAGTTAGAATATTTTTTGCCATTGCCATTTGGGGGGTGTTTCCTGTAGGATATGCCCCTTTCGAAACAGGTATTATTTAAAAACACATGCGAAGCCAGATAAAAGAAGCACTTACCACAGCCATGAAGGCCAAAAATCCGGCCCGGGTTTCAACTCTGCGCCTGATCATGGCCGCCCTCAAGGACCGGGATATTGCGGCCCGTACCGAAGGCAAGCCGGACGGTATCGCCGACGAGGACATCCTTGGCATGCTGGGCACGATGATCCGGCAGCGCCGGGATTCGGTGAAGATGTTCAGAGACGGAAACCGGGAAGAATTGGCTTTGAAAGAAGAAGCCGAGATTTCGGTGATCGAGGAATTCCTGCCGCGCCAGATGGACGACGGCGAAGTGGCAGAAGCCTGCAAGAGCGCCATTGCGGAAACCGGCGCAGAAGGCATCAAGGACATGGGCCGCGTCATGGGGGCCATCAAAGGGCGCTATGCCGGGCAAATGGATTTTGGCAAAGCCAGCGCCAAGATCAAGGAATTGCTGGTATAGTCTGCTTGGCGTCGGTCGCGCCTGGTTTGTTTTCTGATTTTGACAAATGATCGCGCGAACGATCTTATTCGGGGGTAAGCTGCTGTAAATGGCGTTTCCAGCCCAGTTCATAGATGAAGTTCGCGCCCGCATCGGCTTGGCTGATGTGGTGGGGCGGCGTGTGAAACTGGTACGCCGGGGCCGCGAGCATTCGGGCCTTTGCCCCTTTCACCAGGAAAAATCACCGTCTTTCACCTTGAACGAAGACAAGGGCTTTTTTCACTGCTTTGGCTGTGGCAAGCACGGCAGTGTTTTTGACTTTGTCATGGAAACCGAAGGTCTGAACTTCCCGGAAGCGGTGGAAAAACTGGCCCTGGAAGCGGGCCTGCAAATCCCCGAACAATCGCCACAAGCCGCCGCCCAGGCTCAAGCCCAGGCCGGGCTGTATGACGTCATGGAATTGGCCGCGAAGTGGTTTCAGGAACAGTTGATGGCCGATGTCGGGCAGGGTGCCCGGGGCTATCTTCGGGACCGGGGTGTCGGCAAACAGGCCGTGGATGATTTTCGCATGGGCTTTGCGCCGGAAAGCCGCAACGCCCTGAAGAATTATTTACTGGCCCGTCAGGTGTCCGAGGCCGACATCATTGAAGCAGGCCTCGCCATCAAGCCCGACGTCGGCGGGGCCATTTATGACCGCTTTCGCAATCGACTGATGTTCCCCATTACAGATCGCCGCGACCGGGTCATCGCATTTGGTGGTCGTGCCCTGGGTGAAGCGAAGGCCAAATATCTGAATTCTCCGGAAACGCCGCTTTTTCACAAGGGCCGTATTCTTTACAATTTTGCCCAAGCTCGACCCCAGGTACGCGAATCAGGCAAAGTTATCGTCGCTGAGGGTTACATGGATGTCGTCGCCATGGCTGAAGGCGGCTTTCCCTATGCCGTTGCACCTTTGGGCACCGCCGTGACCGAAGATCAGCTACATGAGCTGTGGAAACTGGCAGCGGAGCCCATCTTTTGTCTGGATGGCGACCGGGCGGGTTGGGCAGCTGCCATACGCGCTGCTGAACGGGCGATGCCGATCCTGAAACCAGGCTATTCCCTGCGTTTTGCCTTGTTACCTGAAGGGGAAGACCCGGATACGCTTGTTCGGGGCAAAGGACCGGAAGCCTTGCAGCAAATTCTGGATGACGCCTTGCCGCTGTCAGAATTGATCTGGCGCAAGCATGCCGACGGCCAACAACTGGAGACACCTGAGCGCCGCGCCGGATTTAAGGGCGAAATATTGGATACGGCCCGCACGATCAAGGATCAGACCGTTCGGGACTATTATTTTCAGTATTTCAACGACCGCATGGAAAAATCCTTTGGCGGCGGCAATCGTGGCGGTGGGGCGCGCAATTCGGGTGGCAATCAACGCCAAAAACGAGGTACACCGCCGTTTTCCGTTGGCAAAGGTGGCGGGAAATGGCAAGCGCCTGAACAGCGCCTGAACCGCCAGCAAGGCCTTGGTGACCCGTCTATGCGCCGTACCCGGCTGCTTTTGGTGACAATTTTGAACCATCCGGACCTGGTCGAGCGTGTCTCGGAAGAGCTGGCAGATATTGAAATTCGTCACGAAAAACTTGACAGGTTACGGGCAGAAATCATAGACATAGCCGGTCGTGGTGCGACACTTGACATCAGCACCCTGCGAACCCAACTCAATGAGCGGGGTTTGGCGGCTGTGGTGGATGCCCTTACAGGTAACAAGGTAACGATAATTGACCAATTCGCGAAGGCCGAGGCGACCCTTGAAGAGGCCGAAGCGGGATGGCGGGATTTATTGGCTTTAGACCACCGAAACGTTGGATTGTCGCAGCAACGACAGGAATTCACCGCCGAGCGTTTGGCGGCAACGGAAGAGGCGGGTGCCGGCGACCAGTTTGTAAAAGGTATGCAACAGGTCGTGGATGAAGAACAACAACTGGTTCGGGATTTGAGCCGGGATTAGAGAAGACAGTTTGAGTAATTTGAGGGATGCCCTGATCAGGTAAACCGGAAAAAATATCCGTCAATTATCGCTGTTTGATCAGCAATGACTAATTGTACGGAAGTGGAGTTTAAATGGCGACGAACACAGCAGCTGCTTCGGAAAATACTGAAGAGACCACGGAAACCGGTGACCGCCCTCTGATTGATGCCTCCAAGACCGGCATCAAGAAGATGATCGCGAAAGCCAAGGAACGCGGATACATCACTTATGATGAACTGAACAAGGTGCTGCCGCAGGACCAGGTTTCTTCCGAACAGATTGAGGACACCATGTCCATGCTGTCGGAAATGGGCATCAACGTCATTGAAAACGAAGAAGCCGAAGACGCGGCCAATGAAAATACAACCGATGCTGAAGCCCCGGCGGAAAAAGAAGCCGAAGCAACTGATCTGACCAAAAGTGCTGCCCCCGAATTTGATCGCACTGACGATCCGGTCCGCATGTATTTGCGTGAAATGGGCTCTATCGAACTTTTGTCACGTGAAGGCGAAATCGAGATTGCCAAGCGCATCGAAGCCGGTCGTGAAAAGATGATTGGCGGTATTTGCGAAAGCCCGCTGACCATGCGCGCGATTGTTGGCTGGAAAGATGCCTTGAAAGAAGGTGAAGTCCTGCTGCGGGACATCATTGATCTGGACGCCACTTACGGCAAGGCACCTGGCGCCAACGGCAAATCGATCAACGAAAACCAGAACCAGAATCCCAATGCGCCTGCGGGTGCCCAGGGTCAGGCCGGTGAAGCCACCGCTGTAGCTGCGCCCGCTGTTGCCGCGCCAGTCGTCGCAGCCACATCTGTGGTCGAAGAAAAAGTCGAGGGCGAAAAAGCTGAAGGCCAACAAGAGGGCGAAAAAGTAGAAGGCCAGGAAGGCCAGCCAGCCGCTGCCCAGGACGATGACGAGGATGCCGAAGAAGAAGCAACCTTGTCCTTGGCCGCCATGGAAGCCGCTTTGCTGCCGCAGGTTTTGGTCAACTTCAACGATATTGCCAAGACGTACAAAAAACTGCACAAACTTCAGGACCAGCGCATTGCGGCCCACCTGAACAATGAAGAGCTGAGCAAGGCGCAGGATAAGCGCTATGAAAAGCTCAAGCATGACCTTGTTGAGTTGATGGAACGTGTCCACCTGAATAACAACAAGATCGAAGAACTGGTTGACGAGCTGTATGGCGTTAACCGTCGTTTGATCGGCTTGCAGGGACAGGTCCTGCGTATGGCTGAACGCAGCAAGGTGACCCGTGAATCCTTCCTGGAACAGTGGGAAGGCAACGAGCTTGATCCAGGCTGGCTAAAACGTGTGCGCCGCCTGAAGGGCAAAGGCTGGGCCGATTTTGTCAAGAATTCCGGCGACAAGGTCAAGGAAATCCGTGACGAGATCGGCGAAGTTTCCACCCATGTGGGCCTGAATGTGCTGGACTATCGTATGATTGTCAGCACGGTGCAGCTGGGTGAACGCGAAGCCGGTCGCGCCAAGAAGGAAATGGTCGAAGCCAACCTGCGACTGGTGATTTCCATTGCCAAAAAATATACCAACCGTGGTTTGCAGTTTCTTGATCTGATCCAGGAAGGCAACATCGGCTTGATGAAGGCCGTCGATAAATTTGAATATCGTCGCGGTTATAAATTCTCCACTTACGCCACCTGGTGGATCCGCCAGGCCATCACCCGCTCAATCGCCGATCAGGCCCGCACAATTCGTATTCCGGTGCATATGATCGAGACCATCAACAAATTGGTGCGCACGTCGCGTCAGATGTTGCACGAAATTGGTCGCGAGCCTACACCGGAAGAGTTGGCTGAAAAACTCACTATGCCACTGGAAAAAGTGCGCAAGGTGTTGAAGATTGCCAAAGAGCCTATTTCCCTGGAAACACCAATTGGTGACGAAGAAGACAGTCATCTGGGTGATTTCATCGAAGACAAAAATGCTATTCTGCCGGTTGATGCCGCGATCCATGCCAACCTGAAAGAAACCACAACCCGGGTTCTGGCCAGCCTGACCCCACGTGAAGAGCGCGTGTTGCGCATGCGCTTTGGTATCGGCATGAACACCGACCACACCCTGGAAGAAGTTGGCCAACAATTTTCAGTCACACGAGAACGTATTCGTCAGATCGAAGCCAAGGCCTTGCGCAAGCTCAAACACCCGAGCCGCTCGCGAAAGCTGAGGAGCTTCCTGGATACCTGACCGGGGCCAAACAACACACTTTGAAAAAGGTCGGCGCATTTGCGTCGGCCTTTTTTTTGCGATTTTTTTTATCCAACGGCAAAAAAAGAGCATAGACCCTGCATATTTGTAATCAGAGAGTGTAAACTGATTAAGTGAGTATGTTTCTATGGTATGTCATTCAGGTAGAATCGGCGTTTTGGTCCAGATAAGCGCGGGCCGGAGCACCGTTTTCAGGTGGTCGCAAATTATCGTATCAAGGATATTTGAAATGAAGCGTCTTATGGCCTGTGGTCTCGCGATTGTCTCAGCCAATTTATCGATGACCTCCGTTGGTTTCGCCGAAACCCTGTTTTCGCCCCTGACAAATATTCAGAACATGAGTAGCAGGGTCGATGCATCCGGCGTGCAACGTATGGGTAGCGGTCGCCTGAACGTTGAAGCAATGCAAAATATGTTCGACCAATCCTCAGGTCGCAACAGCCGGGTTCACCAGATACCGTTACAGATGCTGGATGGCTCAGAATCAATGTTGCATCTGCGCGGCCAGGCCATGGACAACAGAGATGATATCCAGGTGCTGGGTGGTCTGGTTGACGGACAGAGCCACAATTTGGCGACATTGGTCAATAATAATGGTGCGCTGTCCGGGCGCATCTGGAAAGACGGGAAACTATTCAGGATCGAGGGCGACAAAGGTGGGCGCTATCAATTGTCGGAAATCCAGAAATCCGGCATTCCACACCGCAGGCAATATCTTGACGCGGGCGATATAGCTGGTCAACAAATGCAACGACGCGGAACTCAAGGGCCGCCGCCCGAACCAGGTGAGTCTGTTGACTTGCTGGTCTATCTTTCGAAAAAAGCAGTTGAAAAACTGGGTGGACGTGACAAAGCGTTCAATCGCGTCAAACTGTTGGTCGCTGAGGCCAACAATATTTTCAGGCAAAGTGGCATCTTAAGTGGACCAATGTTTCGCTTGGTTGGAACCCGTGTCTCGGTTTTGGATGACCACAACGACCCTGTAATTAATATCAAGGATTGGATGACTTTCAAGCCATACATTGCTGAAAGGGACGAAGTTGGCGCAGACCTCGTCAGTTTCATTACGTGGCCTGAAAACATGAAATACTGTAGCACAGGGTTCCGCGGTCCGGAGGAACGTAACAAGACAGGTTATCCCGAACTGGGTTATTCTTTAACAACCGCTACATGTGGCTACAGCAATCTGACCTTTGCCCATGAACTTGGCAATAATATGGGCGCGGGGGGAGAACGATATTCAGATCGTCAAAAGGGATACAGTTATGCCTATGTCAACCTCGCAAAGAGGTGGGGAACGATTATGGCATCGGGTTATGATTGTTACAAAAAATACAAGAAATTCTGTCGGAATTTGCCGGTTTTCTCCACGCCCCGACTGGCATACAAAGGAGACCCCGTTGGCGTCGCCATTGGCCAGAAACTTGCGGCTGACAATGTCAATTGGGTGCGGCGGAACATGGCTATTGTGGCAGCCTACCGCCCCCGTGCAGATACCAACGGTGGCGGCGGGCCAACGCGCACCAAAGTCGGCGGCATCATTGTCGAAAGTGCGGGGCCGACGACCGGGAAGACGGGCAAGGAACGGGTAATCAAATGGTAGGCTGGTGGCATGTCGTGCGCTGAGCTGACCGTTCAACAGATTTTTCCCGTTGCGGCAAAAACGGCGTATAGTCCTTGCATATCTTCATCAAGGGGTCGTCTGGCCAGGGAAGGTAATGCCGTGTTGCGAAAACTACTAACATGCTTTGTGCTGTGGACCACTTTGGCTCTGGTCGCATGTGATGATGCGCCGGAAGAGGCGGAGACCCAAGCCCTGCCCGACAGGGGCATTTTCCAGGTTGAAAAGGTGAAGGAAGACCGGGACAACGCCTCGCCTGGAAAAGGAATTGTTCGCGCGCGCCTCGTCAGCCTTGATCAAAAGAATAACGGTTTGATCACATTGTTGTCGTCGGTCAGTAAAGAAATCAGGCCAAATACCAGCAGTGCCGAATTGCCAAAACATACGCTGAAACTAAACCTGTTTCCGGATGTTGTTATCACTGTGGAACTTGAAGCCTCTCCGGGTGGTTCCGGACTTCCAGAATTTTTTGGCGGCACTGTCGTTGGCGATAATACGTCGCTGGTGACGTTGATGCATCGCAATGGGGCCTTCAGTGGCAACGTTCGCTACGGCGGCAAACTCTTCCGTATTCGCCCTGAAGACAGCCGCCAACATCGTATTGAAGAGGTCGCCCCTATCGCTCTTCCTGCCATTCAGGACGGCATCAAAGACAAGAATACAAACTGAGGAATGTGGAAATGAACCGGCTGACTACCCATCTTTTACCATTGCTGGCTTTCATGGGTTTTATGGCATCGGAGGTATGTGCCGAAAACCTGTTTGCCCCTCTGAACAGGGTTTACGACGTCGATGCCACATCAAACTCATTCAGTGTAAGTCGAGAGGGAACCGGCGCGATGAATACAAATCTGCTGGCGTCGATTTTCAATCCTCGTCGCTCAGGTGTCAGCCAGGTCCCCTTGCAAATGCTCGACGGTAGCCAGTCTACCCTTCAATTGCGTCACCAGGATGGTAACAACGTAGACGGCATCCAAATTGTCAGTGGCATGGTAGATGGGGAAAAACGCAACATGGCAACCCTGATCAATGACCACAACGGGCTTCGAGGCCGGATCTGGAAAGATGGGCGGCTTTACAGGCTGGAGGGGGATCAAAGTGGCAAATACAGCCTGGCTGAAATCAACATCGCGAGCATGACCAACACCAGGGACACAATAGGACTGGACGAATCTGACCTTCATCAAAAAAATAACCAACAGCGCATGGCTTCTCAGGAAACTCTCCCTCCCGAAGACGAACCAATTGATCTGCTTCTCTTCGTAACCACCAAGGCTATCAAAGACCTTGGTGGTAAGGAGAAAGCACTATCCGAGATGAAATTATTGATTGCAGAAACCAATAACATCTATGGAAGAAGCGGCGTGACTAAAGGAACGATGTTCCGGTCTGTCGGGATCGTCCCTCTGCCTTGGAAAGAAAGTGGTAATGCTCGTCATGACATTACGACCTGGAGGAGCAGAAAGGCAATTTTGTCTATCCGAAACGAATTGGGTGCAGACCTTGTTGCCTTCATAACTTCCCCCAATGAGTATGGCGGTCTTTGCGGGATGGGTTTTATTGGCCCGGATGTGGAAAACCGCGAAGCTTTCCCGGAACTTGGTTTCTCAATTTCTGTTCTGCCTTGCATATTGACCAATATGGTCTTTCCCCATGAACTTGGTCACAATCTGGGCGCCTGGCATGATCGTCACGTTGACCCCAGAAAAGGTGACAATCATGGGTATGTCAATCTGGAGAAGGAGTGGCATACAGTTATGGCCTATCCGCACCAGTGTATGGAAAAACTCAAGAAAAAGTGTCTGGATTTACCCTTTTTCTCCAATCCCAGGATGCAATACAAGAACGATCCAATTGGAATTACGGCAGGACAGGACAATTCGGCTGATAATGTAACAGCGATCAAGCGTAACAAACGTATAGTCGCTTCTTATCGGCCGCGTGCTGATGGCGCTTCAGCAAGCACCTCCACCAAGTCGGGTAGCAGATCACCTGTCTCAAATGATGGCCGCAAGGTAGGCGGCATAATACTTGAGCCCGCCAACCAGTCGCAACAACAAACCAAACCCCGCGACGGCAAGGAACGTGTGATCAAGTGGTAGCCGCCGCCGCGCAGTCAGCCTGATATCTCTCAAACCTTGCCCGCAAGTCGGCGCTCATGGGGTTGGGACGACCGGTGGTGATGTTGGTGACGACCAGGGCTGATTTGGCTTCAAGGCGTTGCTCCCCTTCCACACGGCCAACGAAGCGGACTTTGATGGATGAATTGCCGATATGTTCCAGATAGAGCGAGATTTCCAGGGGCTCGCCGAGGCGGCAGGGGGCCTGGAATTTGCACTCGGTTTGCGCCGTGGGTAACCCAAGCTTCAGATCCAGTACCAGGTCGGCATATTTCAGATCCAGGGCCTGGGTGAACCATTCCTCGACAACAGCCTGCAACATTTCGAAGTAACGGGGGAAAAAGACGTACCCGGCGGGGTCCGTATGGGTAAATCGCACGGGCAGGCCCAGGGTAAAGGGTGCCATGGCGGTCGAATTTGCGTCGTATTTCATACTCTTCCCCACTCTCGTTATTCGCTTCACATTGTGAGCAATCCTAAACAATTCAGCACCATTTGGGCAGGGGCAATGCAGCAACAAGCATCCCCAGCGACCAACCAGCGCAAATCTACCAAAAATCCATACCAGAATTCCCAAACCACCCTTTTGCCCAGGCCCGATTCCTGATAGGTCTATCGCGCTCTCGCAAGCCAATAACTTTTGGGGGCCCGTAGCTCAACTGGTTAGAGCCGGCCGCTCATAACGGTCTGGTTGCAGGTTCAAGTCCTGCCGGGCCCACCACCCACCCCTCTGACATTGTCTGGACGGGGCAGGTGCTGCCAACAATCGCAGTACCCTGCGGCTTTCAGGCCTTTGTTGGGGGCCGGTGTCTGTCCGGGAGACTTCAGGTTTCCGGATTATTCACCCTGTATCCGGCTTCGTCTCCACAGCGCGATCAGGACAACCAGACCGGCCCTGATATCATTCGGCAAAGCCCAGTAACTCGCGCTGACGCTGCCAGTCGTGGGGAAGTTTTCCGATCCGCTTGAGTTTTTCTGCGGTCAGTTCTGGTGGATGCCTGCTGGAGACAATGTTTTCGATGATGTCGGGGGCGAGAAACGCCAGCGGCAGGAAGCGGCTGACATCGTTTTCCGCAACATGGTTCAGGCGGGCAATGTCACGGACGGAGACGGCTTCACCCCTGACCAGTTGCTCAAGCCAGTTTGTGGCATTGGCAACCAGCTTGACCAGCAACGGGTCCCGGTTCTCGGACGAGTTTCCTGAAGCCAGCACAATTTTGCTCTCTACACCCCGCCGCCGCAGGGTCACTGGAAATTCAATGTGAATGGGTCTGTCCTCACCTGTGAGCGGTATTGCATACATTTGTATGCGGATGGCCTCACCGCCCAGGTCAATCCGCTCAACAAAGCCCAGCAGGACCTTGCGTTGCAATACGGGATTCGGGGATGCAATCTGCTCTGACAGCCCGGCTGCCAACCCAATGACCTTCTTCAACCGGGATGGTGTCGAAGCTTCCAGTCCTAGCTGGCTGACAAGCCGGCTATCCTCGCCGAGAAATTCCTGAAGGGCTTTGACAATCAAACGATCAAGCATGCCGGCAGGCAAGCGCCAGCCATCGTGGAACTGCCCAGCATCCTGAGCCCGTTCCTGCGAGATGTAATAGTGATACCGCTTGCCTTTCTTGCCGGACCGAATCGGCGTCAGACGGTCTCCCTGTTCATCAAACAGCAATCCGGTCAGCAGATTGAGGCCTGCGCTGTTTGTCGTTGTTGCCCTCGGTGCCGCATTGTCGTCCAGTTTGTGCTGAACGGCGTCCCAGGACTTCTTGTCCAGGATTGCCTCATGACGTCCCGCATGGGTTTTTCCTTTGTGGGCAATCTTTCCGGCATAAACCGGATTGCGCAGGAGCTGGTAAAGATGCCCCCTGCTGAAAACCTGTCCCCCGGTCGTCTTGCCGTTGATGTTGCGGACCTTGGTGCGCAACCCCAGACGCTCCGCCTCAAGGGTGACAGTCCGGACTGTGCCATGCTCAAGATAGAGTTCAAACAAGGCCCGGACGACCCTGGCTTCGTCCTCAACGACAACCAGTTGCTTGTCCTGGTTGATATATCCCAGGGGTGGCAGGCCGCCCATCCACATACCCTTCTTTTTGGAGGCAGCGATCTTGTCGCGGATGCGTTCTGCCGTAACTTCCCGCTCAAACTGGGCAAAGGTCATCAGGACATTGAGGGTCATGCGCCCCATGGATGTTGAGGTGTTGAACTGCTGGGTGACGGAAGCAAACGATACTTCTGCGGCGTCAAGGGTTTCGACGATTCTGGCGAAGTCTGTCAGGGACCGCGTCAGACGGTCGACCTTGTAGACGATGACCAGATCAACGGATCCGGCTTCAACGTCTTCCAGCAACCTCTGCAGGGCAGGGCGGGCCATGGTGCCACCGGACAGTCCGCCGTCATCATAGTGGTCTTTGAGGCAAATCCAGCCCAGACCTTTCTGGGAGGCAATATAGGCTTCACAGGCTTCGCGCTGGGCGTCCAGACTGTTGAACTCCTGCTCAAGACCTTCCTCGGTCGATTTGCGCGTGTATATGGCGCAACGGACCTTCTTCATTGCCGTGTGCCGAAGAACCGGGGCCCGGACCAGCGGGCCCCGGTGATGACCCGGGCGACTTCCGAGAGCGAGCCATAAATAGTGTCCTTGTACAGAAAACCCGTATCCAGTACATCCACGGCATGGACAATGCCCTGCCACTCCCGCACCAGGCGGGTACCGGCGGGAAGGCGCGACTTTTTTGCGGAAGACCCGGCGGATCGGATGTTGGCGGATCGTTTTGCGATCAGCCTGATCTTGCGTCTGGTATCGTGGCCCAGTTCGCCATGTGTGGCTGCCTGGGCGGCGTAGGCAGTCGCATGAACCAGCAGACGGCGACTGGTGCCAGCCGGCGGCGAGCGGCCATAATATTCGGTCCAGCTTTCAACAAGATCTTTTCTGGACATCGAAGCAATTTCCTGGCACGGGCCATTGTCGGCAGCATGCGCTTCTTTCCAGTTCAATTCGCGAACATTTTTGTTGTTCAGCATGCACAACCCTCCTGTTCAGGTGGTCCATGCACGCTCCAAATGGCCGGGATTGCCAGTCTTTTCTGGTCGCTTTTTCTGGCGATTATCAGATTTGAATTCGGTCAGATTCGACCTGAATTTCCAATAATGATAAGAGGTATTCAATCATTACCCTTCGCGCCAGCCAAATCCCTGATCCCCCATAATGCCGTGACTAAAGCGCATGCCGCTCAGGTTCTCCATCTGCCATCCCCCCCAGCCCAGATATTGCGACAGGCTGTCGATCTGATCATCATGACGACCGGTCGGAAACTGCAACACTTCGGTTCTGAAATCGTCCAGCCAGGCGGCGGCTTCCGGCAGCCAGACATAACCGGCTTCCAGCATTGCGGTCCGGGCATACATCCGGCTTTCCTTGTCGCCTTCAGGCAAGATGCCAATAGGCCGGACGATGCCTTCTTCCTGAAGGTCCTGGATCAGGGAAGTGCCGGACCCCTTGTCCTCAATCAGGACTGCATCTGCCCTGAAGTGATCCGCGAGTCTGACAACAGCGCGCTTCAGGTCCGGGTATTCCAGTCGTTCCCGGAAGATGTCGATCAGATAATGGTCACTGCCCCGTCGCAGCACCGTCATGCAGACACTGTAGTCGTTAAGTTCACTTTTCTTGGAGGCTGTGTCCCAGCTCTGGGTCACGAAGTCGCCTTGCTGACGCTCCAGGGGTGAGGGATACGTCTTGAACCAGGACCATTTGATTAATCCGCCTTCCAGGGGAAGCGGGTTCTGCTGGTATTGGGCCGAAAAGACATAACTGCCCATGTGGGTCTTGATGTTTTGCAGGACGTCCAGGGGCTCGCGACCAGGATGCAGGGCTTCACCAGCCTCACGTCCGACGATCACGCCATTTGCCAGGGTGAAGTATTGTCGCTCTTCCGCTATGGCCGGCAGGTTAAGGTGAACCCATTCTTCGCCGCTGCGCAGCAGATGACCAACCAGGTCGTCATAATGAAGTCGCTGGGCCACAATGATGATGACGTCTTCAGCCTTGTTATCGAGACGGGACAGCAGCGTGTTGCTGTACCAGTCAATGACGGCCTGACGTTTTACTTCCGACATGGTATCGGTGGCATTCAGGGGGTCATCAATGATAATAAAATTGCCACCCCGACCCGTCAGCATGGCACCCACTGATGCTGCAAGCCGATACCCCCGTTTTGTTGTGGTAAACTCGGCTTCGGTGATTTTACCAGGATCCAGCCGTGTTCCGAACGCAGACTGATACCAGTCTGACTGCATCACGGCACGACAGTCCCTTGAGAACTTGCCGGCCAGGTCGCCGGAATAACTCGCGCAGACGACCCGGGATGTGGGGTCATGGCCAAGGATAAAGGCCGGCAGGGCGACTGATGCTGTCTGCGATTTCAGGTTGCGCGGCGGCAGGGTGATGATCAGGCGCTTTGTTCCACCACGCAAACAGTCCATCAGCTTGTCGGCCATTACCCGCATATGCCAGTTGGGGAGAAAGTCGACCCCGGGAAAGGCGGTCAGGAAACAGCGATGCTGGAAAGCTTCGAAATCGCTGCGCAGGACTGCGTTCAGAATATCACTTTGTGGAATGTTCATTTTGGGTCTCCTTTTTTGGTTTTGCTGCCGCGGGCTTTGTCGGGCTTTGCGGACTTTTTTGAACCGGCCTTTGTTGACCGGGGCTTCGACTTCTTTTTGTCCGATGCCAGTTGTTTGGCGTCGGCCAGATTTTGAAGTGTGAAGGCTTCAAGAACCGCGGCATCGTCGACTGGCATCACGCCTGGGGTATCATCAACGCCGGGCTGGTTTGGCGAACGATCGTTGAGGACAATGACAGTGTTGACCGCCCGCACGTCGCCTTTTATCGCCTTGTTAACGGTGGCCTTTATCATGATCCTTCGCTTTGACAGTTTCCTGGTCTTGCCGCCTTCCGTGATTGACATCATCTCGTTCAGCTCTTCATTAAGGTCGGTGGCAATATTGCGGCTGCCCTTGGGCCGTCCCTTTTTGTTGCCGGACTGGCCGGGCTTGAACCGGGTATGCACCGGCGGTTTGTTCCTGCCGATTTCATAGTCTTTTTTGCGTGCCATTATGCGTCTCCTGTTTCCCAACAACCGAAGCATTGCCTGCGAGCGCTTCAGAGCGTTCAGTACCAACTTCATCAAAGGCCCGGCCGGTCCCGGCAAGTACCGCCGTTTGCCCCGTCATGGCCTGCCAGCGGCGGACGGTGATGTCGACGTATTTCGGCTCCAGTTCCATTGCATGAGCGCGCCGACCCGTCTGCTCCGCCGCCAGAACGGTCGTGCCCGAACCAACAAAGGGATCAAGGACGATACCGCCACGGTTGGAGCAGTCCAGGATGGCGTCTTTTACCAGGGCCAGAGGTTTCACTGTCGGATGCAGGTTCAGAAGGTCATCACGGTCTGCACCAAAGCTGTTCATCCCGGCGTATTGCCAGAGGTTGGAACGGTTCCGACCGTGCTTGCCCAGTTCGACATTATTAATGTGCTTGCGGCGGCCGTTCTTGAAGATGGCGACAAGCTCGTGCTGGCTGCGATAAAGGCTGCCCATGCCGGCGTTCGGCTTGGCCCAGACGGCTATGTTCATCAACTTCGAATAGACAGCGCGTCCTGCCGTCAACAGGTCGTGTATATGACGCCAATCGATGCAGATATCATGGACCGAGCCATTGACGGAGTTGGCCGCCATTAGCCGCATCACCGTCTCAAGGAAGGTGACAAATTCGGCATCGGACATCTCGCCTGAAGCCATCGCAAACTCATCGTGATGGCGCCGGCCCGTGCCACTGACATGGCCATCGATGCGGACGTTGTAGGGTGGGTCGGAAAAAGCGAATTGGGCCTTCTTCCCGTTCATCAGTGCTGCATACGACTCAGGTGAAGTTGCATCAGCGCACAGGAGGCGGTGGGTGCCCAGTAACCACAGGTCACCGAGGCAGGTCACCGGCAAACCTGGGTCCAGCGCCAGCGGGATCTCGTCAGGCAAATTCTCGTCATGAGCACAGATGCGCTGATCGAGCAGGAAGTCGATTTCGGGCGCGTCGAAGCCGGTTATCGCCAAATCCAGGTTCAGGTCGTCGGCATCAAGCATTTCGAAAACTTCGCCGAGCAGGACAAAATCCCACTCAGCGTTCTCGGTCAGCTTGTTGTCAGCGATCATATACGCCAGGAGTTCTTCATCGCGGAGATGGTCAACACAAATAACTGGCAATTCTTCGATGCCGAGTGCTTTTGCCGCTTCGACCCTTGCGTGACCGGCGACGATGCAGTCATCAGCATCGACGATAATCACACCGACAAAGCCGAACGTCTTGATACTGCTGCTGATCTGGTGAACCTGTTTCTTGCTGTGTTTGCGCGGGTTCTGCGGATGCGGTTTTAAAGTTGACACAGTTCTGAGAGATGGTAGGTGTTGTTGTAACTTTTGCATGACATTCTCCTCAATCCGATTGATGAGTGAGTAATGTAAGCCATGCCATAGACACCAAGTTAAACTCGGGGAAGTGTTTAAAATCAGGAGGTTATGATGAGTAAATCATCGTGGATTCGATGTCCGGCCACCGGAATTTCGAAATCAACACTTGCACGGGCAGACGAATGCTTTCTGATAAGCGACAACGAATACAATACGAACCGCCACGAGCGTTGCAACATTTTCAACAAGCAAGAAATTGCCCGTGAGGCTGGTTTTTCTGACTCTAGACATTTTTTTGAGAATGTAGTCACACATCCGTCGAGCCCTTTTCATATCGATAAAACTTTGGTGACAGATCCACAGGGTTGCGACGTGGAAACGGTTTGGGCTACGAATACAAACTCGGTGCATGCGGGAAAGCAAAATTACAAGGATGCCAAAGCGTCGGACAAATTTGCGCGTGACATCTTGTTGAATGCTACAGATTGCACCTCGGTGCAAGTTTGGTGATATGAAACGAAAATTTATTCAGGCTCATAACCTGAAGGTCGCAGGTTCAAATCCTGCCCTCGCAATCAACAAAATCAAAGGCTTAGCAGGTATCCTCTGCTAGGCCTTTTTTCTTGTGTCCGGCTCATGTCCGGAAACGATGTGGTGCTCAGACGTGATTTGGTCACTGATGATCGAATGTCGGAACAGTGGAAGGGTACCACCCTTTTTTCTGGCACGCAGGAAATCACCCCCGTCAATAACCCCACACAGACACCCTGGAAATTTTGAATTGTTCGGGCATAAAGGAAGGCCCTCGTAAACAAGCGAAAGCGGACGTTTTAACTTCCGCTTTAGTTCCAATAACTGCCATTGTTAGGAGGTTCATTAAACTTCCCTTGTTAGCCATCAACGGACTTGCCGTCGTCCAGTGTCGGAACTTCGGAATTGAATACGCCAGACAGGGTCGCTGGACATGTGCCGGTGACTTGCTCTACGCCACGACAGCTCATCTTTCGTTCCGAAACCTGGCCAATGTTACGAGACCTGGTTGCATATCCGAAGCCGAAGCGTTTGTCTGCGGCTATTCTGTGTCCAATGTGTGCAGTTCCCGACGCATGATTTTGCCAGTGCTGGTTTTGGGCACGTCATCCACAAACTGCACCTGTCGAGGGCATTTATAAGCGGCCAGCGATTTGCGGCAGAAATCGATCATGTCCTGCCCCGACCCGGTCGCGCCTTCTTTCAAAACCACATATGCCTTGGCGATTTCGCCTTTCATCTCATCCGACTGTTTGCCCACGGCTGCGAGCGCCACGTCCGGATGAGCGGCCAAGACCCTTTCAATCTCGGCGGGATACACGTTGTAGCCGCCGGTCAGGATCATGTCCTTTTTGCGGTCGACGATAAAAACACAACCATCCTCGTCCATCGTGCCAAGATCGCCTGTGTGGAGCCAGCCATCGGGTTCGAGTGTTTCACGGGTTTTTTCTTCGTCACCAAAATAGCCCATCATCACGATGGGTCCATAGACCATCAGCTCGCCAACTTCGCCGCGCGGCATGGTTTTGGACGCATTGTCCACATCCGCGATGCGAAGTTCGCAATAGGGAATTGCGCAGCCGATAGAGCCGTGCTTGTTCTTGCCGTAAAGGGGATGCGTCGAGCCCAGTCCAGCAATCTCCGTCATGCCCCAGAGCTCATAGAGTGGGATTTTAAAGCCTTTTTCGACAGCTTCCATAGTTGCTACCGGCATGGTCTGACCGCCCACGTAGCAACGCTTTAGACTGCTGAGATCGGCTTCGGCAAAGGCCGGACTGTTCAGCATAAACATGTACATGGTGGGCACGCCGTCGAATATTGTCGCCTTGTGATTCGCGATATCCTGTAGGATCAAACCGGGGTCGAAAGTTTTGTGCAGAACCAGTTTGGTGCCAAACATCATCATGCCTGTCATCAGGACATTTGCGTAAACATGGGGACATGGCAACGCACTCACCACCACGTCGTCCTGGCCCCGCATATGTATCTGGCTGGTCATGGCACCGTTAAAAATGACGGCCTTGTGGGATTGCATAGCACCCTTGGGATGGCCCGTTGTCCCAGAGGTATAGCCAATTGTAGAAAGAGTCTCGGGTTCGATATTGCCCATTGGGGGCGCTGTCAGATTTTGTGAGATCAGACCATCAAAGGAAACTGCGCCCTCAGGTGCAGTACCAAAAGAGATGATCGAGGTAACGTTGGAGTTGTTCTTCACCTCCACGATGCTAGCCGCTTTGTCGGCTGATGTGATGATGGCCCGGGCATCGCAATCCTTGACCACGAATTCGATTTCCGTTGGCGTCAGCATTGTGTTGACCGGGTTGATCACCGCACCAATGCGGGCGATGGCGAAGTAGCTGACGATCCATTCCCATGAGTTCGAAGCATAGAGGGTGACCACCTCACCTTCACCGATACCAAGACTGTGAAGAGCACCGGCGGTTTTCTCAATGAGCGAGTTCAGGTCGTTAAAAGTAAAGGATTGCCCCTCAAACACGAGTGCCTCCCTGTCCTGAAACGTCCTTGCCGCAAAGGCTGGAATCTGGCCGATATGGTCGAGCATATTTTATCCCCTGTTTCCCCCAGCCAAGAGGTTGCCTTCATCTCAAGCCGGTTTCCGATTGTGGGGCATGACACATTTCGAGGTCAAGGCGACTATAAGTCCAAAAAGGGTCAACAATCACCGTATTGAGCCACGTCGGATCACGTCCGATTCACCCTGCACAACGGATGGGGTGGATGGCTCCCGCCCACGGCATCAAAGTGCCAATATGGGAGTTGTTGATAACAACCCCGAGCCAAAGGAGCCCCCCGGATGAATATTACCACTGTCGGCCTTGATCTGGCC
>Ga0233443_1000531_pt1 | contig 41243 bp, 37 predicted proteins | sample SI_123_September_2_FD_182784 | JGI IMG/M metagenome (GOLD analysis project Ga0233443, IMG submission 182784) | Seawater microbial communities from Saanich Inlet, British Columbia, Canada - SI_123_September2016_200_MG | ecosystem: Environmental > Aquatic > Marine > Inlet | place: Canada: British...
AATGCCCTTAAAACTGCCTTTAGGTGGGGTCACTTAAGCCCGGTGAAGGTGGGGTCACTTAAAAACGGCGAGAGGGGGTTAGTTAACCCGGTGAGTGCATTCTAGGCAAGTGAACATCATAATACAACCTAATAGTAATGAGCCCGGAATTGCATATGAGAAAAGATCGAAAATATTATACTTGATATTGGCCATCAGAGTATTGAATGCTTAATAAACAGTTGTTAATATATTATTTGATATAAGTATTTCAAGAATCAAACAATACCGAAAAAACAAATTTAACATTTTAAGTTAAATAATTATTAAAAATACACAATCAATAATCTGTGATGTATTGTTTTGAATATAAAGTTATTAACGGTTTCGTCAACAACCTAAACATTTTAACGGTTATCTATAATCAAAATGATTAGCAGAAAATTGAATGTGTAGCTTTGCCTTTTTGTAGAGGGTGAAAAAGTATTTTTCAAGATACTCCTAAGTTCTACTTAGGGTTCGAATCAATTTACATCCAAAAGACGCCCCGTAATTCATCAATAATAGTTTTATCTCATATCTGATTCCGGTTGTTGCAGATATTTCCTTTAAGGTTGGGATCTTTGAAGAGCAGCAATGAGCATAAAACCTTAAATATTACTGCCACAACAGTAATATTCTGTCTTTCTATATCGATCAACATATAATCATATTAAAACAACCATTTGTTACCGCCTTGACAGTAAAAATCAGTGGTGTATCTGCGAAAAATTTGTTAAATAAACCAATAACCTATATATTTACTGCCTAGACAGTAAGTTATTGCAGTTTATGAATGATCTATCTAATATTATTAAGTATCACAGGAAAAAAGCAGGACTAAGTCAAAAGGCCTTAGCAGATCTTGCTGGAGTTGGCAAGACTGTGGTTTTCGATATTGAAAAAGGAAAAGAAACAGTACAGTTCAAATCAATCATAAGTGTGATTAAAGTTTTAAACATCCAAATCACATATAACAGTCCTCTAATGGCAAATTATTTATCTGAAGATGAGAACAGCAAAAGTTAACATAAACGGTGTGCATGCAGGTCACCTGGTTGAGATAGATAAAAACCATGAATACACCTTTTCATATCTGCAGGGATATTCCGGAAAACCTGTATCATTAACAATGCCGATAGAGGTCTCTGAATTTGAATATGGTTCATTCCCTCCTTTTTTGATGGCCTATTGCCTGAAGGAATCCAGCTTGACGGTTTACTTAAATTCAGAAAAATTGATAAAGATGATTACTTCAGCCAGTTAATAGCTGTTGGCGGAGATCTTGTCGGAGCAGTAACTGTGGAGGAGGTATTATGAATCGATGTCCGATCAGTTATGCAGAATGTGAAGGAAAGTATTCCCGGGTTGGTTTAAAGACACTCTCTCCTAAATTATCAGACCTTTATGACCTTGAATACTCAGCTGATGAACAAAGACTGGAGGCGGCAAGACGTTCAGAGAGAATGTCTGTACAAGGCGTTCAACCTAAAATAAGTGCTGTTCTGAATATTAGGGAACAAAAGTTTGATATAGTTGATATCAAAGGGAAATATATTATAAAGCCACAACATCATATTTATCCTCAACTGCCGGAAAATGAAGATCTGACAATGAAAATGGCTGCTACCTGTGGAATTGAAACACCTGTTCATGGAATGATTTATTCATCGGATGGATCCTTGTCATACTTTATTAAAAGATTCGACCGGCAAGGAAGAACAAATAAACTGGCTATGGAAGATTTTGCTCAGTTAGCCGGAGAGACCAGGGATACTAAGTATAACTATAGTACAGAGAAATTAATTAAACTAATTGATAATTTCTGTACGTTTCCATACCTGGAAAAAGTAAAGTTCTACAAACGATTCCTTTTTAATTTCCTGACAGGAAATGAGGATATGCATCTCAAAAATTATTCGTTATTAACAAGAGACGATAAGATTGAGCTTTCTCCTGCATACGATTTTCTTAATTCGAGCATTGTTATTGGTGCCGATGCAGAAGAATCGGCATTATCACTTAAAGGAAAAAAGAAGAATTTGAACCGAGAAGTTTTAATTAACTACCTGGGAAAAGAAAGGCTATCACTCAATGAAACTACAATCAATAATACAATTAATGAATTGAATGATGCCACACCAAAGTGGTTTGTGCTTCTTGACGATTCGTTTTTAAATGATGAATTAAAGGAAAAATATCATGCTCTGTTAATCAGTCGTATCGATATTCTTTTTTGATATAGGTATGATACAAAAGACGCTCATTAGTTCATCAATAATAGCTTTATGAGTTAGTTCCCCGAATGATTAAAAATCTCAGATTTGTAACCAAAATCACTTAGTCTTTCATTAAAATTCAGAATGTATATTTAGCTTCTGTTTTACCTTGTTCGACTCCAGGTTGGTACCCGGGTTCGACTCCTTTTTGGTACACGATTTTGTCTAAAATTTGTTTCACTTTTGTCTCATAAGTGCTATTAAACCCCTTGTAAGTACTTTAAAAATAGACAATAGAGATAATCACAAGACTCCCGGCAGCTCCACTTTCACTCCACGAATCTTTAGCGAAGCTTTTGTAACATTTGACTACCTCAAACGTGCGAGTCCTTTTGAAACAAGCTAAGGTCGACTGAAAGATTCTCCCGGTACAGATACATTGAAACGTTTAACAAGAGTTATAGAAACGGGGTTTTAAGTGCGTAACTATTCGAGGTCCTGGATCAGATTAGACAACTCACACACATCCCATCAGAACATTATCATCAACAACCGGATGGAATCTCAATCATTAAAAAGACCTGAGATGCGTATCATTGACACAGCTAAGAAGCTAAACAGAGCCAGCCTCCAATAGCTAATTTACTCGGGAAGTGGAACTTCAAACATGATATATCTGGTTCTGCCTGTGCTATACGGATTTTCAATATGAATAAACATCTGCCGGGTACTCGTATTGAGGCGAAAATAATTCTTTCTGCCAGGTATCTTCAATATGACATGGTCTATATTACCAAGCGGATCGGTACTTTTAAGCCGTACTCCAGGCTTTCTAAATAGCTTTTTCAGACCCTTATACTCAATTGGTGTCAGCGTAAATTCTGAGAACTGCGAAGTAAGGGATGTATTTTCATACCTATGGTAATCGTAACCATCTGATTCTCTGAGCGCATCTCTGTGATCCCAGTATAGTTCGTCAAAGTACTTCTTTTTCCAGAATTTAACCGCTACTTTTTTATAGTTATTATCCGTTAGCTGAATACTATCTTCTGCAAAAACTTTGGATAATTTAATCGGAAGGGACAGGTATATATTCTTATCCAAAATTTTCCTGAATTTCTTACTGAAAAGAAAGTCATCCTCGGTATTCATTGAATGAGTCAGATATATCTCACCGTTCAAGCCAAGTTCGCCACTCCATACATGAAAATCGTCCATGTTTTTGACCTTGCTCTTCTTCCTGATCATAAGCATGATGTACTCTTTGGATTCATCGCCCTCAATTTTATACTTCTTCCAATAACCAAAATCTACATGTACCGCCAGGGTAGACAACTCAAAATATCGCTGAATATCATTCTCCTTTGTAAGCGAATGTTTATTCCTGGGTGCAGCCTTTTCAGAAGCGAAATAGTAAAGGTTCCCGGAGTTCTCGGAGGAACTGTAATTCTCCAGATACAGATAATTAAGATCAACTATCCTATTCCCTATATGACTGGGATCCATCAGCATATGGAAGCTTTGGTAACTTAGATAGTTGGGAATGGTGGCATGAGACTCATTACGATCACCGGAATAATCAACTTTGCTGTAGCCGATTTTTTCGTACTCCGCCATAAGGAATACTTCACATTCGTGAAGTTTTACCGGCGTATCCTGCGCAATCAGATTGAATTGGACAGCTATGAATAATGCGATAAGGAGGATATTATTCTTCATACTTTTGAAAGGTGTTTGAATAGAAAAAACTAAAACCCCAGTAACGTTCCAAAGGAGTGTTGTGAAAGCTAAACTTTTTACTTTTGTGGATATAGTGCTGAATGTCAAAAGCAGTAAAGTCGTATAAATCCAGGCTCACTCCGATGTTGCGCACCGTATTGAAGGATACTTCAAACTTTTGACGATTCTCAAGCTGATTCTTTGTATTTGCGTAAGGAATAAACCTCATTCTTAAAGCGGTTGCCTGTTCATAGGCGTAAGGTTGTAAACCGGTAAATTTATCGTACTTGATTTCAATTTCATCAATATACCAATGCCGTGAGTAGATCCCAATCATACCATTTCCTGTCCACCACTGATCATTCCCATCACCGAGTCCAATGTAATGAAAAGGAGGTCCGTCGTTGATATAGGTTCCGCTAAAGGGTAAAATACCAAGGTTAATGATCCCCATTCGTTGAGCTCGTTGAATGTTGAGTCCATTAATGAAAATGGTTCCCAGGGATACAGATACGGGAAAAGGATCGTAGAGTGGCCGTGAAGCACTGGATAAAAATTGTATTTGCGGCCTCATGAAGGAATAATAATCTATGGATTGATAGAAGCCAGCTGTGAACAGAAAGGTTTGTCTAAGTTCAAATAGCAGCTTTTGGTTATTGTAGGTTTCCGATGAGGCGCCAAGCCCCCCTCTGAAGATGTCCAGTTCTGCAAAGTAAGAAACATAAACATGGTTTTCATCTGTATTATTCAGGTCAGCACCGTAGGGGATTCCAAGGCCTCCTGTTACTGAAAACCTGAAATTACCAAAGCTTTTTCTAGCAAGGGCAAATCGAACTTTCAAACCCAGACCATATTGCATGTTCCCTTCGCTTAATCCTTCCCTAAGCTTCTCCCGGTCATAGGTTTCAAACTGGTGTTGCGCAGCAACGGTCGTAATTGAAAACACGGTGATAAATAGAAAAACAATTATTTTATTCATTACTGATAAATGATTTAAATGATTCCATAAAAAGTGGGTGCTTCATATATTGAAAAATATCGTGTCTGAAATAATTGCTTGTGTTGTATAGTTTTATTTCAACATTGTCAGATTCTGAGAAGAACTTCTTCAGTCTGAAAGCTTCATTGTCATAATTGTTGCCCAAAGTGGTTGATCCATAGAATCGGGCTCTTCGGCCACTGGTATACCACTTTTTAAATACAAAATGCTTTGACAAAGCCGGATCGTAGTAGTTATAGCCAATCCCAAATAAATACTTGTTTGAATTATCAATTTTAAGGGATCGAAATAAGCTCCCCGACATGGCCGGAGCATTTAGAAAAAAGTTAATGTTCTTGTCCGGAAGCGGGCTCTCCAACATTTTTGAAATTAGGAATAGATCTTTCTTGTCCAGTTTATCATAAGCGGAATCGCGATATAGCTCCAGGGTTCTCTGATCCTGAAGCTTAAAGAGGCCATCCACGATACTTTCCTCACTCATTTTTACATTCAAAAGTCCTGAACCGTTGGCAATGATATTGGTGGCAACAATTCCTCCCAGACTATGAGTAATAACCTGAATATTATCCAAGTCCTTAATCGCTTCATTGTCCAGCAGATTTAGCAACTTTCTCATTTCTGTACCCGATAACATTGCTTTGTGTCTCGCCCTTTGCCAGTTAAGTATATTTTTAGGTGTTAGTTTGTCCCGGTATACAATCCGCTTCAAGCTCTTGTGGTCCGAATCTTTGTACTTAATTCTGAGTGTTTTCAAATTGCCGGAATCCCAGAAAACTCTTACGAACAGAATCTGTTGATTCTTATTATTTGCCTTTTCGATTAGCTTTAAAGTCTCATTCCCCTGCATTTGAGCAAGGCCCATAGGTACGTTATAACCATGAATAAAGAACACCAATTGTCTGATACTCTTTTCCTGAATTATTTTTTCGATTTGCCTTGCATAATCGTTTAGTATTAACTTGCTTACTTCGGAAACTGCTTTTACTCTAATATCACCGGATTTGAATAAAAACGATTGAACAGTTGTCTTTTCGATGGATTCATTCACAAAAGATGACATATTTTTCGATTGAAAACTATGATCTGAATAGTCTTTGCTCAGTTCGTCAATTACTTCCGGGGTATATTTTGTCAGTCTTTCCAACTTTCTCTGTAGCCGAACTGTATCCTGCTTTGTTTTCAACAACACCTCGTGATAATCATCTGATCTTGTTACTACTCCTGCAGAATTTATATAAATGCTCATGGTTTCGATATCATCGACAGGATTCTTTAAAACATCATCTATATCAAGGTTCCTTACGCAGCCTTCCTTCCAGTAGGGGCCTGTAAGTGAATCGGCAAAGCCATCGAATGATACACCATGGTTTTTGGCAGAAATTACCATGTGCTCATCCAGGGTATAATAATTATCAAAAAGTAAATTAAACCTGCCGGCATGTTTGACCTGACAATTGGTTTGCTGAGAAAATGAATCAAACCATAACAGGGTAAACAAGACAAGTACCAGGTATCTCTTATTTGAAAGCCAAATCATTACGTTAGAATTAATTAAATATCTAATCTGAATCACTAATTAGAATGATAGGGGTAAAATAGTACTTAATATTTATTTAGACAAAAGATCGTCGGTCTAAAATGTGTTCAAACAAATTATTAGGACATTCTGACAAGTCGAATACTGAGTTAATTAATTTGCTTGGTTCGAAGACTTCCAAGAAAGACCATAGCAAAGCGGTGCGCTATTGATATGGTAATAGTTTTTAATAATTGTGCAGCACTACAGTTTATTTCATCAATCTCAAGACAATATGATAAAGGTTCTTCTGTAGGTCAAAAGTTTACGGTATGATGTTTTTGAAAACATCCATCTTTTATTTTTGTCAGTTTCTTTGTTATTATATCACTTGTTAGACCACTCTTTATAATGATTTCTTTCGCATTCTCTATAGATACTATTTTCCTCTTTGATGTATAAATGATATAGTTTTCAAGATTTTCAACAGGTGAAAAATTAATTGTAATGACATTTGAACCTGCATTAAAACCTCTGACTTGTCCTTCATCTGATAAAACAGAAAAAGCACTTACTGATGGAATGTTTATATTTCTTAAGAGGATTCGCATCACTGCTACCATATTTAACGATAGCTCTAGATCTCCAAATGGGTTGTTTTTTAACGGAGAACCATCATTAGGAATGAATGGGCTTACACTAGCGTTGTCCACCTGAATTTCTTTCAGAATCATCAAACCCTCTACCAGTTCGTCAATCGATTGTCCCGGTAATCCAACTATAAAACCACTACTTGTTTTATAGCCGAGACTTTTCATATACATTAATAGTTCTAATCTTCTTTCGAAACTAGTCTCAGGGCGCAATTGTTTAAATAATAATGGGTTTATAGTTTCTAACTTAAGAATGTAACTGCTGGCTCCTGCCATTAGCATTTTTTCTAAATCTGATTTTCTTCTTTCACCTAGACAAAGGATTACTTGTAGGTTTGTTTCTTTTCGAATAACACGAATTATTTCTACTAATTCGTTTATTGGAAATAAATAATCATCACCGGATTGAAGCATTATGCTTTTTACACCTAATCCCTCCATTAATAAAGCACTTTGTAATATTTCGCGCCACTTCATTCTATAGCGTGAAAGTGCTTTATTATCTATTCTCATACCACAATAAAGACAATTTAATTGGCAATGGTTTGATATTTCCAATACACCTCTTGGATGAACCACATTGTCAAAGTATTGCTTTTTAATCTCAAATGCGCTTTGAAAAAGAAGCTGCTGTTCATATCCTCTTGACCTTAATAATTCTATTAATTTATTTTTATCTAATTTATTATTTAAGAACTGCATATTTAGAATTTCTCTGTGTTAATATTAAAACTTAAATCTTTTAAACAGGCTTCCTTTTGTTATATTCTGATTCGTTAATAGTGCATTTTTTTGACGGATAGGATAACATTCCATTTAATTTAACCAATTCGATTCTGAATACAGCTGATCTCAGTTTTGAATTAGGAAGTTTAATATTATCTGACACGTCATAATCAATAGTAGATTTATTTAGATCTTTTCCAGATGTCCCCCAAATAATATTGACTTCTTTAATATTGATCTGTGGCTCTAGGAAATGGAGTAAAATAAAATCATCATTAGAGTAGTCAAAGTGCTTATCTGGTGTAGCAATTATACTCTCCATCTCTCGATAGGTTTCTTTAAGGAATTCTATCATAAAAACATCTTCAGTGTGTGAACCCATCAATTCATTTATTCCTCCATTTCTGGTTGGCTTAATGGTGTACTGATATCCGATATTTTCAGCAATTATAAAATGAAATGGACTAATTTCTGAGGTTCTCCAGATAGCAATATTCTTATTCTCACGAGTATGAACCTCTAAATTTAAAATATCGGTCTCCGTATTGTCATCATTACAATTCATTCTTTCAAAGTACTCAGTTGTTTTTATGGTATTAAAGCAAATAATCCGAAGTTCAATATTTGAAGTATCTTTATTTGCAATGCCTTCCAATTCCTCCTTAAATTGTTTGTATTCCTGAGTGTTTGGAATAGTAATGTTCCCTATAAATGGTGAATAATCTACTAAAAATAGTTCTTTTGTTTTTTTACCATTGGCATTATGTTGCCAATTTTCAAGTATTGATTTAACTTCAGATAAAAATAACTTAAAACCAGATATTTTCTGATTCTGTTGTTTAATCAAAACAAGAGTATTTAAAAAAGTCCACCAAACAAACCATAACGCAACTACAGCATAGATAAAGCCTGGAGATGATATTATGTCTGTTGTTTCAGTTCTTTTGAAAATCCAAGATGCTACGAACATAGATGAAGCCGTCAAAAATCCTGCCCATGCGGCACTAATCCATGGGAGATAATCACTAAATCGATAAGTCTTCCATAGTACAAAAACCCAAAATTTCTTAGTTGCTATGTAGTTATCGATTGTTAGCAATGATAATATGGAGAAGGATATAGCAAATAGCAGAATAATTATTTTAAGACCGGCTTCAATTATTTTAGGATGGAAGAAATAATAACACATTATTATTATAACTAGTGTAAGAAGTGAGCACATAAAAAATATGAGCCAATGATTTAACTTCCCCTTTGGTCTGAAATAATCCTTAATCTCTAATGACATAATATTAGTTTGTTAATTTCTTTGATTGCTTATACCAATTCAGGATTTTATTTTCAAAGGATAGAAATCCCCAATTTATTAGATAACCAAGAATGCCAATGGTTAATACTCCTGTGTACATTTCAGCAAAATGAAAACTTCTTTCAGCATCTAAAATATAATAGCCAATACCACTTCCGCCAGAAATCATTTCTACTGTAATCGTAAGAATTAAAGCAATCGCAATGCTGATTCGCATGCCTGTGAAAATTGACGGGAGCGAGGCGGGAAAGATTATTTTATATAATATTTCTTTGGAGGTAAAATTAAATACTAGTCCAGTTTTGACATACATTGGATCTACACCCCTTACTCCTTCAATTGTATTTATCAAAATGGGCCAGCATGAACCAAAGAAAATCACAAATAGTTTCATTTCATCACCTATTCCCAAAAATAAAATAGCAATTGGAATAATTGCTGCCGAAGGCATTGGTCTGAAAAATTCAATAAGCGGTTCAAATAAGTTGTAAACCAGAATATTCCTTCCCATAATGATTCCCGAAGGAATCATAAGAAAATTTGCTATAATATAACCTATAAAGCATCTTCCTAATGTTAACCCAATATCTTTAAGAAAAGCTATATCGAATAGCTTGTTAATGAACACACCAATGATTCTTGTGAATGGAGGAAGAAAAATAAAATCTTCATTAAATCTAGAATAAATCTCCCAAAGGCATACTAACCCAATGACTAAGATAAATCCCGATAATCTTTCAGTTTTAATATTAAAAAGCATTAATCAAAACATTTCATTATTTGTACTCTATATTCCCTGAAAACAATCGAATTTTTAGTATTAAGATAGTCTCTTGGATATGGGATGTCAATTATTATATCTTTTGTTATTTTAGATGGTGTTCCTTTCATAATAATAATTTTGTTTGAAAGAAAAATTGCCTCATCAATATCATGAGTGACCAACAAAATGGTAATATCTAATTTATGCCATAAATCAAGTAGCTGTAATTCTAATTCCTTTCGCATATTTGCATCAAGTGATCCAAATGGTTCATCCATAAGCAAGAGTTTTGGCTCGGTTGCTAATGCCCTGGCTATAGCAACTCTTTGCTGCATGCCTCCTGATAATTGCCATGGATATTTATCATAAGACTCCTCCAACCTGACCATTTGAAGATATTTCTCAACTCTGACCTTTCTTTCTATAAGAGGAAAATGTCTAAGCACAAACTCAACATTCTCATATACGGTTTTCCATGGAAAAAGAGTCTTATTGTATTCCTGAAATATTAGAATTCCCTTGCTGGTATTATCACCAAAAAATTTTATATTGCCTTTAGTGGGCTGTAATAAGTTTGCTATAATATGCAGTAACGTCGTTTTTCCGCATCCCGAAGGTCCAACAATAGAGACAAACTCTTTTTGCGCAACAGAGAAGTTAATATCACTAAAGACAATTTTATCATCTTCAAATGATTTTTCTAATCTATTTACTTTTAGTAACACTTATATTATCATTATTATCCATACTAAAGATTAATTGTTCGGCATTTAAATCGTTCTTTATCCAGCCACGGTCATACACTCTATTTATAACATGTTGTAATTCCTTTTGGTTAAGTTTATCTCCAAAAGTAGGTAGGACTACATCTTTAATCTGCTTACTATTAAGTGAAGTATATTTTGAAATAATGTCTTTTAATTCATTCTCATGTTCACCGCAAAATAAAGTAGCCTTTTGAATTGCTCGGTAAAATTTTTGCGCTAACTCTTCATTATTCTTCAACCAATTTTGAGACACACAATAAGAGGCAATTTCAATTTTATCGTAAAGTTCCACATAATTATAGGCAATAATTTTTTTGTTTTCTTTTTGCATTGCAAAGGTCACAAAGGGCTCTATTGCACAAATTGCATCAACTTCTTTTAGAGTGAGAACATCCTCCATTCTGTGGAAAGGTATTTCAACAAATTTTACGGAGTTAGGGCTAACCTCATATTTATCCAAATATTCAAGAACCATTAAGTCATCAATATTTTTTCGAGTATTTAGAGCAATGGTCTTACCTTGTAAATCTGAGGGCGTAGATATCCCAGATTCTTGACGTACAATAATGGCATGTTCTTTATGATTTTAATCCTCAATTGGCCCTCCCGTTAATGAAACAAAGTCCAAACCAGAATCTCTTGCAAGGATAAGTGAAACTACATTAGAATATCCAATATCAACACTGTTTCCGGCAAGCGCTTCTAAGATTTTTGCTCCTCCAGGTAAATTTAGTAGTTCGATATTCAGGTTTTCATCAATAAAATATCCTTTCTCCATGGCTACATATAGTTGGGCGCAGTCTGCTATGGGTATATATCCAACTTTTAAAGTATTACTTTTTTTTGAATCACTACAGGAATTCAGATTTAGAGTCAACAATAATAAAAGTAGAATATTTAAACAATTTGTCTTCATAATTAGGTTTTTTTCAGAATTGAACAACCACCCATAAAAGTACAAAAATATTCCAGCAGAAGAGCATTTATGAAATTTATATACAAGTAAATATCTAGATTAAAACTCTTTTGTTTGTAGACTTTAAACTTAATGTGAATTGATTTAGCTGAAAATTTACAAATCGATGATGTCATGAGTCCATTTAGAAATTAGCTCCAGCTGATGTAAATTTAGCTAGTGATAAGAATTAAACAAAAGAAAGTGATCTCCTCCCATACTCAAAACTCCTCCCAATCCTTTCCAAACCCCTATTCTACCATCCGCTCCAACACAACAATTTCCCCGCCTTGCTCCACAACCACTTTCTGACAATGGCTCAAATATGAAAGATGAAACGGAGCGTTCAGATCAAATGAATTCTGCTTGCTGATTTTGAAATTGCCTGTACATTCCGGTTCTCCCTGAGGGCCAAAGCGGGAAATCTGATAGTAATCGGAATTTTGATTGATTGAAAACCAGGAACCGGCACCTTCGCCACTGAACCAGTGTGCATTGGCAGGTAACTTATGGGGCCGTGTTGGTGCCTGTAACGTGTACTTCAAAATATGCTTGTCAGGGATGGGTGCTGGATTAAATGGCTCTGTAGCAATCAGTTTTGGGATTACTACTTTATTGGCTAAGGCGTTTACATTGTTGAGGGGCGTTGGTGTGAGAACGACAAAATGCTTGAGTTTAAATGCCATGCTCCAGGGAGGATTGCCTGCCAGTATGGATGTGTTTACAAAGCGGGAACAGTTACTTCCCTTGTACTGGAACGGGCCATAAGGAAGTGGGCTGCTTTGTTGCAGTTGAAGTGCTTTGTGAAATGCCTTTTCAAAATCTATCTTGCAGTAGGAAGCATAGATTGTTCCTTCACCATGACATTCATGATTCAATTGTAACTCGGTAAGTATTTCTTCGAAATTCTCAATTTGTTCCTGATTGTTCGATACCCGAGCCAGGGTGTTCACCTTAAGTCCGTGGTCGGTAATTTCGCTGCGCACTCGCCCATGCTGGAAAGGAGCGTGATACCTGCCAAAATCGAAATAATAACATTTATTATCCGGATTAATTAGTACCAGTGCGGCATGGCCTGCTTTGTAATAATGATTTGTGCTAACACCCAGGGTGCGCAACAAACCATCGTACCAATAGCCGGGTTGTTTGCAATAGGTTTCCGGCCAGGCGATGGCAATGGCAAATCCGGTATGTTGAAAGGCTTGGTTCATATAGCAAGCTGCTGCTTCGAATCACTCAGCATATCGAAATAAGTCATCTGGAGATTTCCATGCTGAGGCCTTATTTGAGTGATGCTGACAGTTTTTAATCCACCACCACGCTGCATTACAAGATTGATGGAGTTATCATGAGTATGTGATCCGGAATGAAAGGCAAATATCTGTTCGGCAGATAATTCACCTTCAGCCTCGGCCAGAAACTGAGTGAACCACTCTTTTCGCTCTTTTCGCTGCTCCTTGTTATACAAGGTTACCGACGACCAGATATAAGGAGCATTTGAATCCAGTTGCCGAAAATGTTTTTCATTCCCGTCCCAGACAAATTCACACAAACTGCCAATCTGTTCGGATTTCTGTTCAATGCTTACAATGGTAAAAGGCTCAACATTGCTCAGGTTTTTACCTGCAAAGAAGGTATCAACACTTAATGCTGATGTGGAAAGTTCCAGTAGGATAGTACCGCGGCTAACTGTATGAAAATCCTGCTTTTCATGGGCGATGAAAGCACCATTTAGCAGGCAGCAAACTCTGCCTTTATTATTGGCAGTGATCCAGGATCCACCTGCCTGTTCATCTTTTGGATAAAGCAGGCTTGTACCATGAAGCTTATGTATGGCTGGAGGAAGGGTTGCCCGAAAATCCTTCTCGTCACGGTTTGATGTAAGAATGAAATTATGAGCCGACGATAGAGGAAAGTAGCTTACTGTGCACATGAGCTGTTTCGATAACGAATGGTTGAATAAGCTAGCCCAAAATATTCGTCTGTCAGATCTTCTAAGCCCAGTGACAGAAGGCCGGCCTTAATAAGTGCCTGATGGTGAATGCTGTGTTCAATGCAATATGCCAGCTCTCTGGCACCGGAACTGGGAATAAGATTCTGAGATGCTCCGTTAACAGTGTAATCAGCTTCCAATTGTAGTTGTGAGTTTTCATCAAAGGATTCAAGATCAGCTAATATGCGTTGAATACTTGCTATTGCAAACTCCGGATCGGTCTCTATGCGAATATCCCTTTCTCGTTTGTCATAACTTATGGTAGCGGATGGTATACGGGAAAGCAACAGTAAATAGAATTCCAGTGTATGTCGTAAATGCTGTCCAATACTGGCACCCGATAAAATATTAAGTTTATTGGTATAGTTTTTAGTACTAATTTTTTGTAACAAATCATTCAATTGATACAGGTTCTCTTTTGCTACTGTTTTCATCATTCCAATCTTAAAATATGGTCACTGCCTTCAATATAATGGTCGAAGCTTCATAGCTTGTTTCAAGCCTGATCCCGGGAAAATTCAGCATCCTAAAATATATTTGAGTCATGTAAATATAAGTTCTTTCAACTTTAACTTCAAGTTCTCTGTAATTTGACCTTATTTATTGTTCCTTCTTTAGATAGAATTTCCGGGATTCGGCAACGATGCTGTGGCTGCTTCTTGTTCTTTTTAGATAGTAGTTAAGTACATCATTTAATGCATTGAAGCTATTGCAATAGCAGTAGCCTGATTAGTGATTTTGGATCTGCGTTTGCCTCTGATTGCAGGAAGCAGCAGCAGGAATTAATACAGTATTTAAATAGGGTGTTAACAAATCTAGAAAGAGATTTCAAAACCAGCTATGCATACTTTTTATTTCACGGGATATGCCTGATAATATCAGCAACTGATGAGCGTAGTTTATAGTCAGCATCGAAATGTCGCCATACAATTTTTGCATTCTTAGCGATGATAAAAGTTGCAGGAATGGGTAATCGCTGACTATCGTCGGAATGTGCATTTTTTAAATCTGCTCTCATAAATGTATTGTAGCTGAAAATTGCTCTGCTTTCAGGTTTGAAAGTTACATCGAACTGGTCTGCGATTTTGTATCCCTCATCATATAGCAATGAAAAAGAAGCATGGCTTTTTTCTGCTGATTGCTCAAGAAATTCTACTTTTTCGGGTGATATAGCAATTACAGTTGCGCCCTTATCATAAATCAAAGGCAGGCTGTCCTGTAAATGACTTAAATGTTTATTGCAGTAAGGACACCATTGTCCACGATAAAAAACCACTATCACAGGCCCTGACTTCAGGGCATTGTATAATGAGAAAATGTTATTATGAAGATCTAAGGCAGAGAAATCACCAACGCTATCGCCTGCCTGTAATCCCTTGGCTTCAGTTACTGTTTTAAAATCTGTTTGGGCCTGGCAATTGGTATATAAAAGTATTGTCAACAGAAAAGCTGTTATCCTGGCTATAGTAAAAAGTGATTTAATACTCTTATTGATTACCTGCATTTTGCCTTTATTAAAGATTTTCATAATCTCAGATACAGTTCGTGAAACAAATATTTGAAAGATAGATATTTTTCAAGTCTTTTCCCCGGAATAGTAGCAACGGGAACCACCGTAATGATTCCCGTTGCTATTATTCTAAACTGTGAACTGAAAAGATTTATTCTGTTGGATATTCTGCAAGAACCATAATTTCCAAAGTTTTGGCAATGTTGGAAGATGATTTACCTTTTACGAAAGTAATTCCATAATCCGCCAGTGTAATTTTAAAGGTGCTTTGAACTTCGAGTTTGTTGGCCGATACAGTTATGCTTCCTTTTTCAATAATTGCGTGGCTTACACCTTTTATGGTCATTTCTCCTTCTACTATGGCCTCATAAGTACCTTCCTTTTCAAAATTAATTTCGGAAAGGTTGGTAATTTTGCCTTTTAGTTTTGCTTTTGGAAACTCCTTTGTATCAAGAAACTTACTGCTATTGTAATGCTTTTGCATTAACACTTTTTCAAATTCAAAACTTTGCATTGGCACAGAAAATACCACATTTCCGCTGGCCGGATCAATGGTGCTTACGCTAGCATAATTGTTTGCCTCAATATCTTCAACGCTTGTGTGCGAGAAAAACTTGATATGGCTCTTTGAGCTTATCAATTTTCCGACTGCCGGTGTGAATGCATATAATGCATGTACTATTGCCGCCATACTTAATAAAAAACTTACTTTTTTCATTTGATTGTTTTTTCATTTTATTGAATTTCAAAATGAGTGTGATTATTCCACCAAATCACTCTTTTCTACGATAACATTTTCGTACATCTCCAGATCTTCGTCATAGGAAGCTCCTGAACGGATGACACCTTTCAGAGTAACAGTTTGTTCGGATTTAATGGCTGATATATTTTTGTTGCTTGTTGCTGTGAAGGTGCAGCTAACCCCTGCCTTGTCTGAAGCAGACTGCAGCAATACTACCTTCTGACCTTTGAAGTCTTAACCGATTTTGGCTACCGTACCCGTGATCTCCAGCACTTTTGAATCTCCGTCATCAGCAAGATACTTTTCATTTGTTTTTACTGAATTATCAAGATATTCAGCAACCAACTGTGATGATGTGAGGCTATAATCAGCCGAAATATCCTGAACATTGCGATGTGGCATATTGAACATATATAAGATGGTTCCGCCACCGATGATTAATCCTGATATGATTAGGAACGCAACAATTTTTAATATTTTTTGTTTTTAGCTGTCATGATTTCTTATGGATTTAATGATGAGCCAACTTAATTTCATTTAAGTAGTCGTGAGAGTTGGCAAACCTGACAAATTATTTGTGATATTTAAGATATGATGTTGCAAGGTATATATGTTGTCAAGGTAATACTCCTGACAGATATTGAGCTTTAGCTAATGTCAAATACTTCTTCTATACAACGGATAGAAAGATTAGAACTAAAAGTTCCTAAGCTGATTGAATAATGATCAGCTTCGATATGAATAAAAACTAGTGCATCCCAAATAAAATAAAAAAGTTCATTCTGAAATGTAGGATTGTAACCCAGCGAAACGTTTATTAACCTTCATTTCTTTGCCATTACTGCAAAGAAAAATCCAGACAAAACGATTCCTCCGCCAGGCATTTTGTCTGGCCATCGCACGCATTAACCCGAGAACTATTTAGTTTGATCTAAGCTTTGATGACATAACATAGATGCTTTTAGATCAATTCAAATGCACAATAAGGAATATTATTATCAAATTCCGCCCTGCGCGGTGGCTTGTCCACGGGTGGTGCGAAATGAAAGATGCCGCCTTAGATCAGATGCTTCAATTCCATATCTGCAACTAATTACTCTGTAATTGCAACTTATCTTCCTGGATAGGCTGTCTTTTATTTGGCAGCCGTGGTGGGTTTTTGCTTCGTTTTGGGCGGTAGCCAAAATGAACAGAAAGAATAAATATATTCCTTAATACTTCAGCAATTTAATCGAAACCTTCAGAAGAACTAGCAATGATATCCTGCAAAGCATTTATTATCCCAAAAATGTTCTTGATACGTAAATATCATCTACCAGTATTCACAAAAAAACCCCGAACTTTCGTCCGGGGTTCTATATTTATTCAGATCATTTCTTATCCCTTGAGTGCTTCCGCACCTCCGACAATCTCGAGGATTTCGTTGGTAATAGCGGTTTGACGTGCTTTGTTGTAATGTAGTTTGAGTTCACGTATCAATTCCGTTGCATTATCGGTTGCCTGATGCATAGCTGTCATTCGGGCACCATGCTCTGAAGCGTGTGAATCCAGAAGGGCTTTGTAAAATTGAATCTTCAGGCTCTTTGGGATCAATTCATTTACGATAAACTCCTTGCTTGGCTCAAAAATGTAATCCTTGTTCGATGTTTGATCTTCTTCTGACTCTTCAATCTTTACAGGTAAAAATTGCTCCTGTGAAAGTATTTGAACAGCCGCATTCTTGAATTGATTGTAAACAATGTCGATACGGTCGTATTCTCCGGATGTGAATTTATCCATGAGTAACCGGGCCATCTCTGCTACATATTCAAAATTAAGATGATCATACACCTCATGATGTGTTTCTTTGATTACCACATCTCGGTGTCTCAGAATGTCGGATGCCTTTTTGCCAAATCCAATGATATCCACATTACCCTTCACGTATTGGTCAGCGTATTGTTTTTGGGTTAACTCTATCACCTTTTTAACAATGCTTGAGTTAAATCCACCGCACAAACCACGATTGGAGCTAATGGCAACAAGTAACACCTTCTTAATCTCCCGCTGCTGGCCGTACTTGTTGTCAGCTGAATCGTCGAGACTGGCCGACAAACTGGTTAAGATTTCGTGTAACTTATTGGCATAAGGCCGCATCTGAATGATAGCATCCTGAGCTCTGCGCAACTTAGCAGCCGACACCATTTTCATGGCACTGGTAATCTGTTTCGTTGAAGAGACCGATGTTATCCGAGTACGTATTTCTTTTAAACTTGCCATAGACGCTTAGCGTTCTAAAGTTGCTATTTCTATTAATAATTGGAGCTGAGGTCTTTTGCCACCCTCTCCAGCGTTGAAGTAATTTCATCGGTGTACTTTCCGGCACGTAGTGCATCCAATACATCCTGATGTTTGGCCTCAAGAAAATCGGTGAATTTCACCTCAAACTCCTTGATCTTGTTTACAGGTACATTCTGCAATAAGCCTTTTGTACCACAATAAATAATTGCCACCTGCTTCTCTACCGATACAGGTGAATACTGCAGCTGCTTCAGGATTTCTACGTTACGGGCACCTTTATCCAATACAGCAGTTGTTGCTGCATCTAGGTCGGAACCGAACTTTGAGAAAGCTTCCAGTTCGCGATATTGAGCCTGGTCTAATTTAAGTGTACCAGCCACTTTTTTCATGGATTTGATCTGAGCATTACCACCTACACGTGATACAGAAATACCTACATTAATCGCCGGACGTACTCCTGCATTAAAGAGGTTCGACTCGAGGAAGATCTGACCATCTGTAATGGAAATCACATTGGTTGGAATATAGGCTGAAACGTCACCAGCCTGTGTTTCAATAATTGGAAGTGCGGTTAAAGATCCACCTCCTTTTATTAAATGTCTGATAGAATCAGGGACGTCATTCATCTGCTTAGCAATCTCGTCGGACTCAATTACTTTTGCAGCACGTTCGAGCAATCTTGAGTGCAGATAGAATACATCGCCCGGATAGGCTTCACGTCCCGGTGGACGACGGAGCAACAGTGATACCTCACGGTAAGAAACTGCCTGCTTCGAAAGATCATCATAAATAATCAGAGCCGGCCTTCCGGTATCACGGAAAAATTCTCCAATGGCTGCACCTGAATAAGGAGCATAGAACTGGATGGCCGCAGGATCGGAGGCAGTAGCGGAAACAATCACAGTGTATGGCATTGCACCATTCTTCTCGAGCGTTTTAGCAATGTTGGCTACGGTAGATCCTTTCTGTCCAACTGCAACGTAAATACAATATACTGTTTCACCCTTATCATAGAATTCTTTCTGATTGATAATGGTATCGATCGCAATGGCTGTTTTACCAGTCTGGCGGTCACCAATTATCAACTCACGTTGTCCTCTACCAATTGGAATCATGGCATCGATAGCCTTGATACCAGTTTGAAGTGGTTCGTTTACCGGTTGACGGAAGATTACACCCGGAGCTTTTCGCTCCAAAGGCATTTCGTAACGCTCACCTTCAATAGGTCCGCGACCATCAATTGGTTCACCAATAGTATTGATAACTCTTCCAAGTAAGCCTTCACCCACATCGATAGAGGCAATACGATTGGTTCTTTTAACTACGTCACCCTCTTTGATATCGTCTGAAGCACCCATCAAAACAACGCCTACGTTGTCTTCTTCAAGGTTCAATACAATACCTTTCACTCCATTATCAAACTCCACCAATTCGTTAGCCTGAACATTGGACAATCCATAGACACGGGCAATACCGTCACCAACTTGCAGTACGGTGCCTACCTCTTCCAGTTCAGCTACGGTTTTTAAGCCTTCGAGTTGCTGTTTCAGAATTTCGGATACTTCTGCTGGTTTAATGTCAGCCATAATATTTATTGTTTGTTTTTTTAATACTTGATTTCAAAGTCGGTACTTACCAACTGAGCTTTAATTTTATTGAGTTTTGAGGAAACGCTTGAATCAAATTGTTTGTCGTCTACTCTGAGAATAAATCCACCGATAAGATCCGGATTTACATCTGATGTTAACTCAATCCTGGTTTTAAAATATGACTCAGTAATCTGTTTCACCTCTTCTAGAAGCTTATTATCGATCTCCACGGCTGTTGCAAAGGAGGCTGACTTAACCCCCTGATCCTTTCGGACAAAATCAACAAAGTTTCGTGTGATATCTGCAATATAAGTTTCCCGTTTGTTTTTAATTACCAAATCGAGAAACGATTGACTCAGCTTGCTGATGTTGCCTTTGAACATAGCGGCAAAAATCTCAAGCTTCTTCTTTGTGTCAATCACAGGGCTTTCAACTAAAAATCTAAAGCCTTCCACTTCTTCGCTTACGGCTTTAATGAAGTCCATATCCTTGCGTGTTTCAGCGAGAACCTTCTTCTCTTTCGCCAATTCAAAAAGTGCTTTTGCGTATCTGACTCCTATTTTACTTTGATTCATTCCTTTGGAATTTGAATTACCTAATTAGGATTGATCTCTTTTAACATCTCTTCGATGTACTCTTTCTGATCCGCTTTATTTGCGAGCTCTTTCTTCAGAATCTTTTCAGCAATCTGAACTGAAAGCAAGGATACCTGATTTTTAATCTCAGTAATTGCCGTTGATTTCTCGTTCTCAATTGACTCTCTTGCGATTTCAATCATCTTAGCTGCTTCACTCTGAGCCTGGCCCTTAGCTTCTCTGATGATATTTTCCTTTACTTCACGTGCTTCCTTGATTAATTTGTCACGCTCACCTTTGGCTTCATTGATGATTTTCTCGTTGTCGGCCTGGAGTTTTTTCATCTCTTCTTTAGCCTGATCCGCTGATTTTAGTGCACTTTCGATATGATAGTCACGATCTTTCAGAGATTTCAAAATAGGTTTCCAGGCAAATTTTGCCAGGATGAAAAAGACGATTCCGAAGGAAATTGTCATCCAAAAAAGGAGTCCGAGTTCGGGTTGTACTAATCCCATATTCTAATCTTTTTTAAACAATTCATTTAAAATCACACAGTCCGGCCAATCGCGCGAACTGTGTGAAAAATACCTTTATACAAAAAGGATAAGCAGACAAACTACGATAGCAAAGAACGCAGCACCTTCTACCAGTGCAGCAGCCAATACCATATTTGAACGGATATCGCCTACAGCTTCTGGTTGACGTGCAATAGCATCCATTGCGCTACCACCGATTTTACCAATACCAATACCAGCACCGATAACAGCTACTCCAGCACCAATACCGGCACCCATTTTCGCTATGGCTACGTTTGCTACTGCTAATAAAATAGTTGATAATGAAAACATAACTATATGATTTAAATTAACAATTAAAAAATTCTATTAATGATGTTCCTCTACAGCCATACCAAAGTACAGAGCAGATAAGAACGTAAATACATATGCCTGAATAAATGCCACCAACAGTTCCAGTAATGTCATGAAAACCGTGAAGGCAATTGTTACAACAGATACCCCATAGCCGGCAAAAACATGAATGCTGCCGAAAATGAATATCAAACTAAAGAATCCTAATGCAATGATGTGGCCTGCAGTAATATTTGCAAACAATCGAACCATCAATACAAAAGGCTTAATGAATACACCGATTATCTCGATGGGAATCATCAGAATCTTCAATGCATGTGGTACCGGAGGCCAGAATATGTGGCCATAATAATTCAGGTTACCACTTAAAAGTGTAATAACAAAGGTGATCAAGGCCAGCACAAGGGTTACGGCAATGTTGCCGGTGACATTTGCACCACCCGGAAATATTGGGATCAATCCCATAATGTTATTGAAGAAGATAAAGAAGAATACAGTTAAAAGGTAAGGCATGTACTTTTCGTACTTCTTCTCACCGATGGATGAAACGGCAACATCATCCCGAATAAAAATTATAAGTGGTTCAACCCAGGACTGAAGTCCTGTTGGAGCCTTACCTGCCCTTCTTGTGTAGTTTTTGGCAACAGAAAGGAATAACCATAACATGAGTGCCATGCTTACAAAAATTGCCAATACATTTTTGGTGACAGACAAATCGATAGGTCGAACTACTTCTCCGGTCGAAAGCACTTCAATAATTTTATTTTTATACGGGCCGTCGTGTGCAATTACAAATCCCTTATAAGAATCATGTCCATGATGAAACTTTGCAGATGAGAAAAAATGCCAGCCGGTCTCTTCACTTTTTACAATAATTAGCAAAGGAATACTAATGTGCTTTACTCCAAATGTAGTAATATGCCAATCATAGGCATCAGCAATGTGATCCATAATGAAGGATCCTGCTTCAAATTCCTTACTTTCCTGATGATCGTTGTGATCGTGTGAATGATCATCCGCTGCCCATAAATTTCCTGATACACCCGCTAAAACAAGCGCTATTATTGTTGTAACAGTAAAAATCTTCTGTTTAAAAGATCCTATCATCTAATTATCTATTTATAAAGATTTTTCGATTTGCAAAAATAATCTTTTTACTTGAATACCATATTATTTTTGAATCATTTAGATAACAAAATTGAATTAGGTACTCAATAGCTAATTACAGGACAGAAAAGAAGCGGATCAACAGGCGATTTTCAGATAAATCACCCTGACAGAATTAGATAAACCAAATCTCATTGCAGACACTATTTCAAATAATAGTGAAAGACATTCTATAGCAAAATACAAAACGATATACCTTAACTATGGTATTTTTTACGTAATCAATAAAATTAATTCATAACATTAAATGCTATGATGAGGCCTTCTTCTTGATACGTCGTGTATAATACACCGAAATACTAATGGACAGGATGGCAAGAAATAAAAACACTACTATTCTGTAAACCACGTCCATTTGTGCAAGATCGACCATTAAAAGATATACCACAGTCGCAAAAATACCTATAAATCCCAGCCATCGGTATTTTACGTTTTTTAAGATTACGCTTAGTAAAAAGAATAGGCCCGACGCTGCTATCCATGAGATGGTAATGAACTTACCAGGCAGCGAACCATACAAGGCATACAAAAGTATAGATAAAGCAGAGAAGAGATAGATATTACGAAGAATCTCTGTTTGAAGTGTCAATCGTTCTTTCTTCCAGTTCAGTAATCTGGCACTGATTAAACTAACAAACACAATGGTATAATTGATCGTACTTAAAGACTCTTCAATAAACAGATAGGTAAGCAGTATTCCCAGAAACAACATTGTATTGGTTACAACAATAATCTTGGAACGAAACCATAAGGCTGTTGAAACAACCAGGAGGCTCTGTAGTGCAAGAACCAGGTAGGTGTCAGGAAATCCAAAAAACCCGAAAACGGCAACACTTAAAGCCATAAATCCAAAGCAGGCATAAAAGGCAGGCACAAATAATTTTACCTCACGCGATTTAATAATTATGGAAAACAGAAGGCAGTAAAAGGAGATTAAAATGAAAATTAGGGTATAGTTTTCCTCGAAATAGGCCAGTACATTGGACAGCAGAACCAGAGAAAAGCAAAAGGCATTGATAAGCGTTATACTTATGAATATCGAATTCTTTATTGAATCCTTTATCTTAAATACCAGGGTAGATGAAAAAATGGAACCATAGATAAACAGGTAGATTACATTGTAGTGGTGATAGGATCGAAGCTCAGCTGTACCATTCATTATCGGATTGTTCCATAACCATATGCTATGAACGATGTAAACCATAAAGATGGAAAGGATGAGAAAACGCCACCATGAATAGCGAATAAAGAAATACAGACTTATTGCTGCCGCAACCACAATCAGAAATAAGGAAGTGTGAATTGTATTATAGAATACAGAAGAAAGTAGAATTAGGGTGATGGCGATACAGGCTCCAAGTTCCTGTCGGTTTTTAATGGTATTGTACAGCTGTAAGCCAATGGGTATAAACAGAAGTAGTATAACAAAGCCACCAGATGCAATCAAAGGATCTTCCGTAAAGAAATGCATTTTCAGGATCACATAGTAAGCGAGCAGTAAGCCACTTGTAGATAGCATTTTCGTTAAGGTCGGGTAGGACTCGGCATAGTACATCGAAAAGACCAGTGTTCCTATTACTGCAACAAAACCAATGATGGTTGGCAGGAATCTATATTCCAGATCCTGGGTAAAAGACATTAGAAAAATAATGCTGAACAATAATACGATATTACCGAGTAAACCAAGTCCGATTTCTCCTAGCTTAGATTCAAACCAATTCGCTCCTGATTCACCGTTGAAAGAAAGATTATACTCATCCTGTCTAAAGTTTTGATATAAGGATCCTGAGTCGTCTGAGCTCTTTTTATTAAAAAGGTTTTCAAGAGACTGAACGCGTTCCTTCAAAGAGTTGATTTCATCCTGAAGTGTCTTTGTTGACTTTATTTCATCACCTTGATTTGTTTTCATCTTCAATTCTTTAAGTTATACACATAGCAAAAGCAGGGATAAAGAATTCTCTGTTAATCCCCAGTACAAAAAACCAGGCGAATCCTAGTTAAAAGTTCGCATATAAAGAACTACGCACCAGCGATCGTCTTCATCTGCAATCTTTTGTTTAAACGAGGGCATTTCATCTCTTCCATCGGTTGTTTTGAAATATAGTGCTCCATCGCTCTGAGCCTGAAATTCATCTGAGCTGAAATCACCACAGAAACTTTCTAAAGTTTCTGATTTTGAACCGTCACCCAGTCCTTCGTCACCATGACATGATTTGCAATGCTTCTTATAGAGCATTTTACCTGTTTCGAGATTGGCATCACTTGCATCAACAGGACTCTTCATTTCCTTGTACTTGTCTGGTACAATCCATTCCGCGACTTCCTGTCCATAAGCGAAGAAGAACATGAGAAAGGCCGTGAACAATACAAGCATGAACTTAACCGTAATCGTTTTCATAACATTGAATTTTTAATTGATAATATTAATTACACATTTATCAGCTCTTTTGATTTTCAAGTATTAACTCCCGGGATTCCTTTTTAATTAGATAGATTGAGTATAGCACATAGAAATAATGGAACCAGACCAGCGACAGCAAAACAATCAAGGTATAAACCATCCACAGGGGGGCGTCTGTATCACCCAGGCCTCTTGTTTTCTCAACAATTTTTGCCTGAGGTAAACCCCAGTTTATCGAACTGCTGACTTCCACATTGCCGTACAGATCGTGGTCTTCAACCTTTGCCACTACATCCATATATCCAAGGGTGTCACCAGGAAGATCAACAGGAAAAGGAATTACAGCTTTACCATCACTTAGTATTTTCGATCCTATGCGAAAGAGTGTAAAAGTTCGCGGGACGTAGAATATTATCTCAATATTCTCTTCCACCTGAATTTCTCCATCTTCAAAAAGATCAGACGCGGAGAGGATTATCTCCTTTTCCTCATTTTGAGCAAAGGTCAGATTCAGAAACAGATCTTTGACATTCAGCACTTTCTTTGCCGGTTTAAACGAATCTGATCCTTCAAAAACACATTCGAAAGTGCATAGTCCGTTCAGACTTTTGTTTTTGAATTGATCCTCCGAAATCATCATTGTCGCTACACCTTCGTCGGTGGTTGAGGCGGTACCCAGTAAGGTACTTAGTGTATCGGACATAATATAAAAGTTAAGCTCAAGATCCGGAAGAAGCTCGTACTTCTTACCAATTCTTGCTTTCATGACAACTTTTAGCATTCGTTCACCGGAAACGCTATAGTAGTCAAAGCTCATACGGGATTTGACTTGCTTCTTATCCTGGCCGATTGCCGGAGCAAGCAACAAAACGGATAGTACCAGTAATACATATAATCGTAATTTATTTTCCAAATACTTCATAACTGCAATTAATGATTAGATGAGCGATTGCATTCTTACTTATTATTTAGTTCACAACTTTTCGCTGCGAATCCTTTTCATCATTCGTCTGAGGTTTCTTTCCTTTACTTTCTTCCTCAGGGCTGAATAATCCTTTTCTTCGGAGACTTTCATCACCGGAATGATTGGAATAAACTTGGAGATCAGAAAAAACAGAAGAAAGAATGTTCCGATACCGGCAACGGTGAGTGTCCATTCAACCCATGTTGGTGAATAGTTCACAAACTCTGGCCGCAGATCATGATTCGCCAGGAGTGGTGTTTCCAGGGTTGGGATTATTATGAGATACCGTTTTACCCAAAGTGCCACCACAGCGATTAATGAGGCAAAGGCAATTGAGTTTATATTTCTAAGTTTCGGAATTCCAATAATGAGAATAGGGAGCAGTACCCCAATGAAGGCTGCAAAAAAGAACCACCACCAGTAACCATCTGGATCAAAGAGCACATGTAAAACTTCCATATCCCACTTCACCGAGCCATACCAACTGGTCAGATATTCGCTAAAGGTAAAATAACCGTAAAGAGCACCGAGAATTATTAAAATATAACCCAGATAGTTAAAGTGAATTTTAGTTATGTACGATTCCAGACTGTAAACTCTTCGAAATACCCACATAACCATAATCAGGACTCCGGTGCCGGAATACACTGCAGCAACCACAAAATATGGTGCAAAGATAGTACTGTGCCAACCGGGGCGTAAGGTCATTCCAAAAATCCACGCTAGAACAGAGTGAACCAAAATGGCGAGTGGAATAATTATAATAGATAAAAGATCGGTTGCTTTGCCCAGTAGTTCCTTTTGCTTGGGAGTGTCAGCATAACCAGCGGAAAGTAATTTATAGAACCAGTTTCTCCAGCGGGCTGTCTTCACCGGATTATCTCTTAAAAGAGCAAAGTCGCGCACAGTTGCCAGATAAAGAAATATTATGCTGCCTGACAAATAGGTGGTAATCGCAATTACATCCCAGGTTATTGGCGACTGTATTCTGCCAAAAAGTATAAGATGATGAACACGATCGAGTCTTCCCATGCATAGAAGAATATAGGTTGGCCCGATAACCGTGGAAACAACTGTTATAATCTCTGCCATTCGAATTATGGGAGAACGCCATGGCACCCGCAGAAGATGAAGAATGCCTGAGATCAGTGCTCCGGCATAACTGATACCAATAAAGAAAATGAAGTTTGCAATAAACAAGCCCCAGACCACCTGATCTCTCATTCCTGTTACAATATGGCCCTGGCTAAGCTGAATATATAATGCATACAGGCCGGCCAGAAAAATGAGAATCAGAATGATGAAAAAAGCAATTCCTCCTTTACTCATGGTATTCAGCTGCGGAAGAAATTTGTTAAGCAAACGCTGAGTTCTATTGTCAATGTCCATAGGTTTCATTTTGAAGTTTGTCGTCAGATGGTTTAATCTTTAATTCTGGCTTCCTTTTTATAAAGAGAAATCTCTTCTTCACTCAAATCCTTAAAGCCAACTTTATAATCGAAAAGTCGGTTTACCGGAGGTAAGTAATAGACACTCGGCTCCGTACCCAGCTCTTCCATAAACCTATAGGCGGTTTTATCGTTGAGTAATTTCCTGAATCTCAAAGTTTCATTCCCATTGGTAACCGTATCCAGATTCTTATCACCGTAGTAAAACACACCGTTTGGGCATGCTGTTACACAATTCGGCAGTTTACCCTGCCTCACCATATCGGGACAAAAATCACATTTCCCGACTGTTCCAATTTTGCCGGGAACACTTGTCTCTGGAGAGTATTTCTTGTCGAGATTAACGATGTTGACCTCTGGCTCCTTCCAGTTAAACACCCTGGAAGAATAAGGGCAGGCTGCCATGCAAAACTTACACCCGATGCAGCGCTCGTTATCAACCAATACGATACCATCGGTTCGTTTGTAGGTAGCACCCACCGGGCAAACTTTTACACAAGGTGGATTATCACAATGCAGGCAAGGTTTTGGAAACCAGTATGGACCTGTATCATCGTTATCCCGCATCAGATAAATTTTGATCCATTCCATGTCAGAAGCAAGTGAATGCATCTCCTGACATCCTTCAATGCATTTTCTTGCATTCCGGCATTTGGAAAGGTCAATTACCATAACCATCCGTTTGTTTCCAATTCCTTTCCTCGATTCTTCGTTTGAAACGTGATGAGAACAGCAATGTGCTTTATCAACTTCCACAAGCTTACCATCTGTGCCAAGCAGTTTTACCTTTTCACCTGTTGGAGTTTCTTCTTTACTTTTTGCCGATAACAACGATACAGCCAGAACGGAACCTGCACTTGCAGCCAATCCATATTTGATAAAATTTCTTCGGGATTTTTTATCATCTTTCTGTTGCTCTTTGCTTTTCCTATTTTCCATATGATATGCGTATTCGTGGATTGAATTACTCTGTAACTTAAATCTAGTTAAATAGAATTTCTTAGTTACCAGATCATTAGTGATTCTTTTTTGTTATATTGTGGATGTGTCACCCCCTTGAAAAGGGTGCAGGACGATATGAAAATGATATTAATCAACTTCATGTTGATTAATATTCAGAAAATAAGTTAAGCATGAAAAATTACGATCAATGTTTTGATGATTTAAACTGCACGGACTGTCCTCTTCAATCACCCCTATGTAAATTGTTGACACAAAAGGAGCTTGAGATTCTAAACCTAAATAGATACAAGATTTTTTTTAAGGCCGGAGAGACAATCCGAAAACAAGGCACCCACATGTCGCATGTAATTTCAATTCAGTCGGGCCATTGCAAATTGTATTTAGAAGGTTTCAATCAGAAGAATATTATTCTACGGATTATAAAGGCAAATAATTTTATTGGTGGACCGGGAATGTATATCGACCAGAAACATCATTATACTGTTTCGGCGATTGTTGACACAAGCGCATGTTTCATTGAGATTAAAAATTTCAAGAAAATAATGGGGATGAATAAAGCTTTCAACGATGCTGTGGTAGCTGAGATTTGTAACAACAGTCTTTTAACCTACAACAGACTGATCAATATTACACAGAAGCAAATGAATGGAAGAATCGCGGATGTATTAATCTATCTTGCCAATCACATTTATAATTCGATGGAGTTTGAATTAAGCCTCTCGAAGCAGGATATTGCAGAACTGGCTGGTGCTACTCGCGATAGTTCTGTAAAAGTGTTACGCTCTTTGGTTGTTGATGGATATATTAGCCATCAAGGCAATCAGATCAAAATTCTGGATTACGATGGATTGGAACGAATCAGCCAAATAGGTTGATCTGGAAGAGTCATAATAACATTGCACAAAAACTTTGATCAATCCGAGATACCTGCTTAGCTATACAATTTCTCTCTCAGCAGTTTTATCTTCTCATCAACAATATAATCATCATAATCCATGAGCTTGTCAATGATACCATTCGGTGTAAGTTCAATAATCCTGGTACACACCGACTGGATGAATTCATGATCGTGTGATGACATAAACAAATTCCCCGGATATTTAAGCAGGTTGTTATTGAAAGCCTGAATTGATTCAAGATCAAGGTGATTTGTTGGGGTGTCAAGGATCAGGGCATTGGCATTGCTGAGCATCATTTTAGAAATCATGCATCGCATCTTTTCACCACCTGATAATACGTGAACCGGTTTGTGAATTTCGTCTCCTGAGAATAACATCTTCCCCAGATATCCCCGGATGTAAACCTCTGTGGTATCTTTGGTAAATTGGCATAACCAATCGAAAAGGCTCAGCTTACCGGTAAAGAATTCGGAGTTATCGATCGGAAGGTATGCCGATGTAATGGTTTGCCCCCATATATAACTTCCTGAATCAGCTTCCTTATTGCCATTGATAATCTCAAAAAAAATGGTCATTGCCCTTGGATCCCGGGAAAGGAATATAATCTTTTCACCTTTCTGAGCAGAGAAATCAACATCCTTAAATAATCGCTTACCATCGATGCTTGCGCTTAAATGGTTAACATCAAGAATCCTGTCTCCAGCCTCTCGTTCCGGTTTAAAGATAATTCCGGGGTATTTTCTTGTTGATGGCTGAATATCTTCAATTTTAAGCTTTTCAATCATTTTCTTGCGACTGGTCGTCTGCTTCGATTTTGCCACATTCGCACTAAATCGCATTATAAATTCCTGCAGCTCTTTTTTCTTCTCCCCAGCTTTTTTGTTTTGAGCCTGTTGCTGCCTTAAGGCCAGCTGACTACTCTGATACCAAAAGCTATAGTTACCTGCAAACATCTTAACGTCAGCGAAATCGATATCAATCGTATGGGTACTTATCGCATCTAGAAAGTGTCTGTCGTGAGAAACCACCAACACAGTATTTTCATAATTTGCAAGATAAGTTTCCAGCCAGACCACAGTTTCCAGGTCGAGGTCGTTTGTAGGTTCATCGAGCAACAAATTTTCCGGATTACCAAATAAAGCCTGGGCCAGCAGAACCCGTACTTTTTGTTTTCCACTCATATCTTTCATCAAGGTATAATGAAACTCTTCCCTGATGCCCAAATTGCTCAAAAGGCTGGCTGCTTCATTTTCTGCATTCCAACCTCCCAGATCAGCAAATTGACCTTCCAGCTCTGCTGCTATTATCCCATCTGCCTCCGTGAAATCCGGTTTCATGTAAATTTCATCTTTCTGCTGCATTATGTCCCATAGTACTGTATGTCCTTTCATAACAGTATTTAAAACAGTGAATTCATCGAAAGCAAAGTGATCCTGACTTAAAACAGAAAGTCGTTCGCCCGGTCCTAAGCTTATTCGGCCGGCAGTTGCATCTATTTCTCCTGAGATGGCCTTTAGTAAAGTTGATTTACCGGCTCCGTTTGCACCAATAACTCCATAACAGTTTCCTGCTGTAAACTTCATGTTTACTTCCTGAAATAATATTCTTTTGCCAAATTGTATTTTAAGATCTGCAACTGTAATCATTTGATTAATTATATTTTAGGTTCAAACCTAAGGTGAAAAAGTTGGCGAAGATAGGTATAAATTTATGAGTATGGACGCATTAAATCCAGTTCATCTGCCAGGCGGATAAAAATGTAATTCATTTGATCTGATAATGGATATTGAAATATCTATTTAAGGTGGTTCGCTGATATTTATTATGGCAATAGCGTTTTAATTTTCAAGCGTATCAAAACAATCACAAAATTGTGACTGAGATATAAAGAAGTAAATAATTCCCAAATATTTTACTCCACAGTAACTGACTTGGCAAGATTTCGTGGTTGATCCACATTACAACCACGCATTACAGCAATGTGATATGAGAGTAATTGCAATGGAATTACGGCAAGGATCGGAGCAACTGCTTCGTGTGATGCAGGTATTTCCATAACGTGATCCGCCATTTCTTTTATCACCGTATCACCTTTTGTTACAACTGCTATTACAATTCCCTTTCTTGCTTTAACTTCCTGGATATTGCTGACAATTTTTTCGTAGGATTTGTCTTTGGTAGCAATTACAACTACCGGCATTTTCTCGTCGATGAGGGCGATAGGCCCATGCTTCATCTCTGCTGCCGGATAACCTTCGGCATGAATGTAGGAAATCTCCTTTAGTTTAAGAGCGCCTTCCAGTGCAACCGGGAAGAAGTAACCTCTGCCCAGGTAGAGGAAATTCTCGGCTTCCTTGTAAAGAGAGGCAATCTCTTTGTATTCTTCGTTATGAGTAAGAATGGTTTTGATGAATTTTGGAACTTCAACCAATTGCTGAATAAGATGCTCATAGAGTGATTGTTCAACCAATCCTTTTTTATTGCCAATCATAAGGGCAAGAAAAGCAAGGCATGTTACCTGAGATGTAAATGCTTTTGTTGAAGCAACTCCTATTTCAGGACCTGCATAGGTGTAGATTCCGGCATCTGTTTCACGCGAAATGGAAGATCCAACCACATTACAAACTCCCAGAACCAGTGCACCGGCCTCTTTGGCAAGTCGTATAGCAGCTAGTGTGTCTGCTGTTTCACCACTCTGACTGATTGCAATTACAATATCATCTTTAAAAATAACCGGGTTCCGATATCTGAATTCTGAGGCATATTCAACTTCGACCGGAATACGGGCAAACTCTTCAATCAGATATTCTCCAACCATGCCAGCATGCCAGCTTGTACCACAGGCAATAATCAGTAATCTCTTTGCCTCCACTATCTGTGGGAAGACAGACATGATTCCACCGTGATGAATATCTTTCAGATCTGATGCAATCCGGCCCCTTAAGGTATTTACTATGGTATCGGGTTGTTCAAAAATCTCTTTAAGCATGAAATGATCAAAACCACCTTTTTCAATGGTTTCCAGTTCCAGTTCCAACTCATGAATTTTTGGTGTAACCACATCATTCTTTAAGGTTTTCAGAGTTAAACCATCTTTACTGAGTATGCCGAGGTCAAAATCATTCAGATAAATTACACTTTTGGTATGCTCGACAATAGGTGTTGCATCGGAAGCCAGAAAGTATTCACCTTCACCAATTCCAATTACAAGAGGACTTCCTTTTCTTGCTGCAATAAGCTTATCCGGATCATCCTTTGAAACAACAACAAGTGCATAAGCACCTGAAACTTTTTGTAAGGCTAAGCGAACCGCTTCTTCAGCTGTCACATCATTGTCCATATAGATGAACTCTATCAGATTGGCCAGAACCTCAGTATCTGTGTCACTTTGAAATTTGTAATCATGTGCTTTGAGGGTTTCTTTCAGCACTGCATAGTTTTCAATAATTCCATTGTGAATCACAACAAACTTACCGTTGGCAGATTCATGCGGGTGAGCATTCAAATCATTAGGTTCGCCATGTGTAGCCCATCTTGTGTGCCCCATACCGATATGGCCATCAACACGTTTATCCTTAACAAACTCTTCGAGGTCGCTAACCTTGCCCTTGACCTTATAGGTTCTTGTTACTGAATTTATGATTGCAACTCCTGCAGAATCATATCCACGATATTCTAATCTTTTGAGACCGTTTATCAGGATTGGATATGCCTCCTTTGAACCTATATATCCTACAATACCACACATAATCTGTTTAATATAATTGTGTAAGTTAAATCCTTCTGTTTTTTAAGATGCACCAAAAGTATAAATCAAAGCTGAAATGCAAAACTTTTCGCAAAACGATTTTCTGTTATGTCATGTGAAATATACAACAATAAATGCTAAAATGGTTATATATCAACCTACAGTTTCATATAGGTAATTTTCAGGCTCATACCGTTGCTCATAGATGGTGACTTCAATATCGTTCGATTGGCCATAACTGGTGCATCCCATGGATAGATCGCAAGTGTTAAAGAAGTATTATCAGTTTCACCGCCTATGATGTGTTGTATGTACTGAGCAATATTGAATTTATACTGATTCTTTACCGAAGAATAATATCCACCGAAGTAGTCGGTGAAAGTTGAACCATTATGAGATTGATCGGGCAGAAGATGCAGCAGTTCGTCGTCGAAACGATAGGTAAGTGCCAGATTTGGAGGAGGAGCAAATTCACTTGCGGATCCTTCCAGAACCGGAATAATAAGCTCAGCCCTTGTTACAACATAGTTAACTGAATCTTTCCAGGTAAGAAGATTTTTAAACTCGAGTTGTATTTCGGCTCCGCCCAAACCCTGAATATACATCAGGTCGTTGTCGTTTACTGTATCGTTCAAACCAACAATTGGATCAGTTGCCATCTCACGATCATGTGTAAAAACATTGATTCTGGCACAATTGTCATTGATGAGAAAGTCAAAACTTTTAAGTTTGGAAACCGGCTCAATTCCTGATCCATCGTCTGAATTACGGTAATAAAGTGTCAGTCTGGATGCATCATCAAGCAGATCGAAGGAGGTAATGGCACCACCGGCCTCGGCCTGGTCAACCTTAACATAAAATCCTTTAAGTACCTGTGTGAATATCTCGTTATCCACTAAATTATTGGTATCCTTAAGTATTTCGATAAAAGGTTCGAAATCTATTTTAACAGCCATAACAGAATCGTTGGATGCAAAGTAAGTTTGCTGCCATAACAATTCATTTTCGTCGTAATAGTTTTCAATTTCAATATCGGAGTAATAATCTGTATCTGCAGCAATGGTATCGCTTAGCTGATAAACCTTGAATTGCTGTCTGTTGGTCTGACTGGAATCAGCATAGTGGCCTTTGATTCTCATATAAAGAATTAAAGAATCAATATCCAGATTGTCGCCCAGGTTAACCTCATTTTTGGATAATCTTACCTGGGTAAGAAATCCAACATTAGTCCCACCGAATACAGGATCTACATAACTGCCTACCAAATTAAAGTCACGAGCACTGTTATTGATATCCTCATCACATTGAATACGCTCTTTCTGTATAGTGTATGCCTTAAAACTCCGAAGAGAATCAACAACTATTAATGCCTGATCGCCAGCCGGAATAATATCATATCCAAGGCCAGATTCGTCGTTACATGCTGTAAATAGTAAGGTTACTGTTGATAATAGGAGGATGCCTCGTCTGGCCCAACCCTTTTTAATCTTCATTTCTTTCTGCTAATAATTTATCGTAAAACACAGAATACTCATCCACGATCTGATCCTGAGGGAAGTACTCCAGAGCCGGTTTTCCGGAATTTTCAATAAACGACTTTAACTCCGGATTTATTTCAGGGCTACCATAAATAATTCCATCTGACATCTCAACCGCCAGTTTACTCAGATTAACAAAGTCAGGTTGTTTGATCAAACTCACATCGTTATCGGTAATTCCATCGATTTGTAATTTACTTCGGAAATCCTTGTGAAGAGGATTAGAGAAATCATCGTTATATGCAGAATAAACAATCTTAGCTTCATTAAAGAGTGGATCATCCTGAAATGCCTTCTTCAGGTACAGAGGAACCAGCGCCGTGAACCATCCATGACAATGTACTATATCCGGAGCCCAGCGAAGTTTTCTTACTGTTTCCAGCACTCCTCTGGTGAAGAAAATAGTTCTCTCATCATTGTCCTCGAAAAAGTTCCCATCATCATTCTTAAGTACATGCTTACGCATGAAATAGTCTTCATTGTCGATGAAATAAACCTGCATTCTGGCAGCCTGAATCGAGGCTACTTTGATAATCAGTGGATGGTCTGTATCGTTAATAATCAGATTCATACCTGAGAGTCTGATCACCTCGTGTAATTGATTTCTCCGCTCATTCACGCAACCATATTTTGGCATGAATGTCCTAATCTCCTTACCTTTCTCCTGAATACCCTGTGGGAGATATCTACCAATAAGTGACATCTCAGATTCAGGTAAAAAAGGTGTAATCTCTTGTGAAATAAACAATACCTTGGTTTTCTCCATGTGCTCCGCTTATGATTCCAAAATAACTCTGCAAAATTAATAAAAAATTAGCAAGCACTAAAGTTTTAAGGCACTTAAAGCTTTAGAAGCCAGTTAAAAGAAAGTTGACAAGACGAATTTCGGATAGTTTATCACTTCATTCCAGTTCATATGAACGGTTCCTTTTGCTAATCTAAAGTTAGGGCTGTTCACTCTTTAATATTTGGAATCTAACTCATTTATACACCATTGTGATAAATTAATCCAATTTATTGAGTAGCTCAATTATTGATTTATAGTTAGAATCCGGATCATCATTTTCAAACTCAATTCGGTAAACAGAATCCGGATCTCTTTTTTGCAATCCTTTACGATAAGCCTTGTCATAATAGTCTAAAATCAGCAATACAGCTGCTTCATAGTCCTTCTCTTCAACTGCATTTAGACAGATTGTTGTATTAAGACCACCTAATCGTTTGCTAATTTTGATGATGGACTGCGTCAGCTCTGCATCGTTTAAGCGTACATATTCAGCAATAATTCTTTTGACCCGAATCTTAACAGGAAGTTCAATCTCAATAACTCTTGCCGAACGAATCTGAACAAATAATTCCTTCGGAATTGAAACTTTTCCAATGGATGCACTCTCATCTTCAATCCATATTGGTTTTTTTAAATCCAGTAATCTCCATTCTTCAAACAGCAAATTTTCAAATTGTTGAGTGCCTGGCTGATCTTTCTGACCGATGGCTCCAAAAGCTGATCCTTTATGGTTGGCAAGTCCTTCCAGGTCGATTACCTGTTCATTATTCTTCTGTAAAGCTTCCAGGTATGATGTTTTTCCGCTTCCTGTTTTTCCTCCCAATACAAGCAGATTGGCCTTTTCTGAAAAACTACTGAGAATCCAATTTCGATAAGCCTTGTAGCCCCCGCTTAGCAGAAACACTTCAAAGCCTGCGATATCAAATAACCACGACATGCTTTCGCTGCGCATTCCTCCTCTCCAGCAATGAACCAGCACCGTTTTTTTTCTTTTCAGCTGAGTGAGTTGCTTCACAAAGGAAGCCATTTTGGGACCTATAATCTCAAGTGCTCTGAGCATGGCAGACTCTCTGTTCACTTGTTTGTATAAGGTACCTACCATCGCTCGCTCATCATCCGTGAACAAGGGAATATTCTGCGCTTGAGGTATGTGACTCAGGGCATATTCCGATGGCGACCTTACATCGATAATTGTAAGGAATTTGTCGCGAAGTTCAAGAAATTCCTGTGGATTAACTTTAGTAGTCATTCAATAAGCTATCTGCTAATTCATTAAGTCATCATTGTCGATAATGTTTTCCATACGGAAATTCTGTTTTTTAACCTTGTCACAATCCAGTTCAAAGTCAAATCCCTGAAGTGGCGGATCAAAGCTACGCGCTGAAACTCCAATATTAATCGAATCGGCATATACTTTTTGCATGTAAAGGGCGTAAATAGGTAAAGCCATGTTTGCACCCTGGCCTTCCTTCAGCCCTTCGAAGTGGATACTTCTTACTTCACCACCAACCCAGACTCCTGAAACCAGATCGGGTGTGACTCCCATGAACCAACCATCAGAATGATTGTCTGTTGTTCCTGTTTTTCCACCAATTTCATTCAAAAGCTGATATTTATATCTTAATCGCACACCGCTTCCTTGTCTTACAACCCCCTGAAGAAGATTGACCATTAGAAATGCCGTCTTCTCATTAATAACATCTTCCTGCTTTGCTTTGAATGTGGAAATCAAATTTCCATGTTTATCTTCTATTCGGGTCACAAATATTGGTTCTGTGTAAATTCCCTTATTGGCGTACATGCCATAGGCACCAACCATCTCATATAATTTAATGTCGGATGTTCCTAAAATCATAGATGGAACAGGATCCATATAACTTTTCACCCCGGCTTTTTTCATAAGGTTAACAAATGGTTTTGGAGAAAACTGCTTCATGAGCCAAGCCGATATGTAATTATTCGAGTTGGCAAGTCCCCATTTTAAGGTAACCGTTTTGCCATCATATTTGCCGGAGCCGGCATTCCTTGGTGTCCATGTTGTACCATCGGGCATTTGGAAAGTAGTGGGAATACAATCTAACTCATAACAGGGAGAGTATCCCTCCTGCATTGCGATGGTATATAAGAAAGGTTTGATGGTTGATCCAACCTGACGTTTCCCCTGATATACATGATCGTACTTGAAATGTCGGTAATCGATACCACCAACATACGCTTTTACATGTCCGTTGTGTGGATTCATTGACATAAATCCTGCTCTCAGATAGTGCAGATAGTGATAGATCGAATCAAGCGGAGTCATTACCGTGTCAATATCACCACCCCAATTAAAAACAGTCATGGTTGTTGTTGTATTAAAGATCCTTAAAATCGAGTCTTTTGAAAGTCCATAGCTTCGATGACGAATGTATCGCTGACTATTCACAATCAGGCTGTTCATGATTCTTTCAATCGCTTCTTCTTCAAGATCGTTGGAAAATGGTGGATGTGTGGTTGAAGCCAGTTCCATATAAATTGCAGCTTGCAATTCTCCTCCAATGTGTTCGTTGATGGCTTCCTCTGCATAACTTTGCATTCTTGAATCGAGGGTGGAATAGATTTTTAATCCATCTCTGTAAATGTTATAGAAACTGGAATCTGCTTTCATATTCTTGTTACACCATCCATATAAGGGATCGCTTGCCCATCGAAGTGAATCACGTTTAAAAGATGAATAATTTCTGTATTTCTTTCGATCAGGTTGTTTCCTGTTCATGGTTGTTCTAAGGAATTCCCTGAAATATGTGGCACTTCCCAGATTATGATCAACCTTATTGAAGGTTATTCCCAAGGGAAGAGTTTTCAGGGAATCGAACTTTTCCCTGTCCATCTGTTCATACTTCATCATCTGACTGAATACTACGTTTCTTCGATGAAGGGTTGTGTCAACTTTCCATTGCCATGAACTGACAGGATTATAGAAAGATGGGTTTTTGCACATTCCTACAAGTGTGGCAGCCTGTTCAATATTCAGTGAATCGGGAGTTGTATTAAAATAAACTCGTGCTGCTGTTTTAATGCCTACCGCATGATTCAGAAAGTCGAACTTATTGAAATACATTGCAATGATTTCTTCCTTTGTATAGCTTCTTTCCAACTTCACAGCGATTACCCACTCGTTGAGTTTTTGAAGTAATCTTTCCCAGATGTTCCTTGCCGGTTTGGTAAACAATTGCTTGGCCAGCTGCTGCGATACCGTACTTCCACCACCTCTGCTCTGCCCAATCATTGCGAAGATAACAGCTCTCGCAAGTGCACGGGCATCCACACCTGAGTGCTTATAATAACGAATATCTTCAGTTGCAATTAGTGCATCAACCAAATGTGGGCTTAGCTCATTGAAATCAACCTTCGATCGATTTTCAACAAAGTAGGTACCCAGGATTTCCCCGTCAGACGAAATTATTTCACTGGCCAGTAAATTCTTAGGATTCTCCAATTCCTGGAAGGGAGGCATATAACCCATCTTACCTTCTGAGATAAGGATAAAAAGAACTATTACACCAATAATTGGTAAGGCAAACAAAAGCCATAGTATCCGGAGATACTTTTTAAACTTCCTGCCAGAATCCTGCTCTGTGACCGACTGATCATTCTCGTCAACAGGATCAATCTGATTATTAAACTCTTCCATGTGAGTAAAAATTTCATCAAAAATACTTACTAATTAGCAAACTATTGAATTGGGCTGAATATTTTATCTCAATTAAAAAATGAATTACTGGCTGCGGACTTACTTCAAAGAATGATCTTGTGAAATATGAAGCTTTCTAGAAGCATTTTCGTATTTATTAAGGTTTGATATTCAAAGTATTACAACAAAGATTGTTTTTTTCTGGTAATTAAGGGTTACGATTTTGTATCGATTGGTATAAAGGAGAGCGAGAACAAATAAATGATACTAATCCAAAATATAAATACAGCCTTTGAATCCATTCTGAATCTGATTTATCCCAGAATTTGTCAGGGTTGCGGAGAGTATCTGATACTACATGAAAATCACATTTGTACATCTTGCCTCTATGAACTTCCGCGAACAAACTTTCATACCAAAGAGGATAATCCTGTTGCCAGACTGTTTTGGGGAAGAACCAATATAAAAAGAGCATCCTCCTTCTTCTATTTTAACAAGGGAGGTAAGTACCAAAAACTAATACATAAATTCAAATATCAGGGGAAGAAAGAAATTGGTTATGAGCTCGGTCGTCAGTATGGATTTGAGCTGAAATCTTCTAAAGATTATTCAGAAATAGATATTGTTATTCCTGTCCCGCTCCACCACAGGAAGGAGAAAGCGCGTGGCTTTAATCAGAGTGAAGTTATTGCTCAGGGTATCGCAGATGTTCTAGGAATACAAATGAAAAAGCAAAGCTTAACAAGAATCGTTGAAAGTGAAACTCAAACAAGAAAAAGCAGATATGAAAGATGGCAAAACGTAAATTCAATTTTTAAAATATCAAAAGAACATGAATTGGAAGGGAAGCACATTTTGATTGTGGATGATGTAGTTACAACAGGATCAACATTGGAAGCATGCGCCAATAAAATATTAGAAGTTAGCAATACCTCGGTAAGCATTGTAACTTTAGCAGTAGCATAACTAACTTAAGATGTAACTCCCCATCATAGTTTACCTGAATCCCCTCTTTCAATAAACTCCAACCGGATGAAAATAGGTAGACGAAAAAACCCCGCAACAAGCGGGGTATTTTTTTATGTTCGTATCAAAGGTTTATCCTAAAATCATTCCTATAATTGTGGCAGAAAGGAGGGATGCAAGTGTACCTGCAAGCAAGGCCCGCATGCCCAATTGCGAAAGCAAAACACGCTTTCCTGGTGCGAGGGCACCAATGCCACCTATTTGAATTCCGATGGAAGCAAAATTGGCAAATCCGCACAACATGTATGTACCCATAATAATGGATTTTTGTTCGGCAAAGGCTCCAGCTTCTTTCAGATTTCCAAGACTGATGTAACCAATGAATTCAGTCATGATAATTTTTTCACCCAGAATTTGTCCTACCAGGGTAATATCCTGAGCACACACCCCCAATAGCCACATAAGCGGTGCAAATGCGTAACCCAATATGAATTGCAGCGACAGTTCGTTATATTGGCCATCGGTCCATCCGGCTATGACTCCATTAAGTTCTGTCCATCCTCCAACTTTTAGCAGGATATAATTGAACATTGCGATCATGGCAATGAATACCAGAAGCATAGCTCCAACATTAACCATAAGTCGAAGACCCTCACTCGTACCGGTAGAGATGGCGTCCAGAATGTTCTTCCCAACTTTCTCCTTTGATACCTTAACTTCTTTCTTAATTTCTTCGGTTTGTGGTATTAGAATCTTCGAGATTACAACCACTCCGGGAGCTGCCATAACCGATGCAGCCAGCAGGTGCTTGGCGTAAATGAGTTCCTGAACCGGATCACCACCACCCAAAATGCCTATATATGCACCAAGCACACTTCCGGCAATTGTGGCCATACCTCCCGACATGACTAAAAGCATTTCTGAGCGATTCATCCGCTCGAGGTATGCCTTAATCATCAGCGGAGATTCTGTTTGTCCAAGGAATATATTACCGGCCACCGACAAACTTTCAGCACCGGATAGTCCAAGGAACTTGCTCATAACCCAGGCCAGAACAAAAACTATTTTCTGAATCACACCCAGATAAAACATAAGGCTGGTCAGGGCAGAGAAGAAAATAATAACCGGTAGGATCTTTATGGCAAAATTGATTAATGGTGATTCAATTCGATTGGTAACAAAGGAACTAAACAGGAACTCTGTTCCGGCCATGGTGAAATTCAATATTTTAACGAAGATCTTACCGATAACTTCGAAGAAGGATTGAATGAATGAAACTTCCAATACTCCAAAGGCAAGTACGAGTTGAATGGAAAGGCCGATTAGCACTACCCTCCATGTAATTGCCTTTCGATTTGCACTGAATAAGTAGGCAATTGCAATAAGTACCAACATTCCAAGCAAACCCCTCAGAAGAGTAAGCAATCGGATTCCACCCTCGCCACGACTAACTATAGGATTTGCAGATTCTGATATTTGCAAATCC
>Ga0233443_1000532_pt1 | contig 41238 bp, 54 predicted proteins | sample SI_123_September_2_FD_182784 | JGI IMG/M metagenome (GOLD analysis project Ga0233443, IMG submission 182784) | Seawater microbial communities from Saanich Inlet, British Columbia, Canada - SI_123_September2016_200_MG | ecosystem: Environmental > Aquatic > Marine > Inlet | place: Canada: British...
AAGAATCAGTTGACCTTGAAGAAGGTGTTTCACTTTTAAAGAAAGGAAAATATGAATTAACGGCTGATGGTAAATCATCTGTTGGTGTTACATTATCATTAAGACATAAGGGTAAGCAAATTATAACTGGTACCAAGAAAGATGGTATGTTTATAATGGCATTTGAAAAGCATAATGAAAGAAACAAATTACCTAAAGGTGCTGAAATTGTTAAAAAAGGCAAGTGGATGCATATTGGATTTAAAAAGGCCGATGATGTAATTGCATATGCTAAAGGTCAAGGATTTGTAGCTGACAATAAAGGTGTTGCTGAATCGTTGGTAATGCAATTGGTCGCTAAATTAAAAGAAAAATAAGGAGATATCTATGTTTTTAATTACAGAAAGAGTAGATAAACTACTATCAGAATCAATCATCGATGAGGCGACCGGCAAGAAAGACTGGTTCATCAACGGTGTATTTATGCAAGCCGAAACGCAGAACCGCAATGGGCGAATCTATCCATCTCGTATCCTTGAACGTGAAGTTAAACGATACGACAATGAGTTTATTCAAACTAGCCGTGCTATTGGTGAGTTAAACCATCCACAACACCCTAATGTTAATCCGGAACGTGCTTCGCATTTAATCACAGAATTAAATGCTGAAGGCAACAACTATGTAGGTAAGGCTAAGATTTTAGACACACCTATGGGTAACATTGTTAAGGGTCTTTTGGATGGAGGTGTTAACATCGGAGTTAGTTCTCGTGGTGTTGGTTCACTAAAGAAGAAGAAAGGCGTGAACGAAGTACAAAGTGACTATCGTTTACTTACAGTTGATATTGTTTCCGATCCATCTGCACCTGACGCATTTGTTGAAGGTATTATGGAAGGTAAGCAATGGACTTGCGGAATTGATGGTTCAATTTCGGAATGTGACTGTGAAGCACGGCTACAAGAGCATCAAGATTTTATTAACAAACTTGTTCGTCAACGTAAGTTCGATGAAGATGCACAGTTAAAGATCTTTGATGCTATTATAAACAAATTATAAATTTATTTTTATATAAATATAAAAGAATACACTAACTTAAGGAGTTAATTCATGAAAATCAAAATGGAAGATGGTACTATCCTTGAATTGAAGGAAGGCACATACGTATCAGAAGATGAAGAAGTTTCTTTATCTCTTGATGAAGCTGAAGAGCAAATCCTAGCTGGTAAAGTTGAAATCGTTTCTGAAGCTAAAGCGAAAGCTAAAGCTAAAAAGGAAGCTGAAGACGACGATGACGGCGAAGAAGAGGAAGAAGTTAAAGAAGGCAAAAAATCAAAATCTAAGAAAGAAGCTGATGGTGATGACGAAGACGAAGATGAAGATGAAAATGTCGATGAAGGCAAAAAATCAAAATCTAAGAAAGAAGCTGATGGCGACGACGAAGATGAAGACGAAGACGAAGATGAAGGCGAAGAAGATGATTCTGATGACGAAGATGAAGATGAAAAATCTGAATCTAAGAAGAAGAAGAACGAAGAAGTTGAATTATCATTTGGTGATTTGGATGTTACATCCGACGTGAATGAAATGTTTGGCGATAATGAATTCTCCGACGAATTTAAAGAAAAGGCTGGAGTGATTTATGAATCTGCCGTTAAGTCTACAATTCGCGCACATGCAGAAAAAATTGAAGAAGGTATGGAAGCTAAGATTGAAGAGTCTGTTCGCACCGGCCTTGATGAAATTACTTCTAACTTAAACAATTACCTTGACTATATCGCTGAAGAGTGGATGGTTGAGAACAAACTTGCGGTTGAATCAGGTATCAAAACTGAAATCACTGAAGACTTTATTAAGGGTTTGCGTACAGTATTTGAAAATGCTTATGTTGATATTCCTGATGAAGCTCGTGACTTAGTTGCTGAGCAAACTGCACGTATCGATGAACTTGAAATCCAATTGGATGAAGAGCTTAATCGTAAAATCTCAATGAAGACAGAACTTCATGAGGCGAATAAAAAAGCAGTATTTGATCAAGTTTGCGAAGATCTTACATATACAGAAAAGGCTAAGATGACTACTTTAGCTGAAGACCTGGACTATGAGACTAACGAAGATTACTTAAATAAGCTTAATATTCTTAAAGAGAACTATTTTAAAACCGATGTACAGGAAGATTCTTCCGAGGCTCCGGTAGAGGCAACTACTGCTTCACCTGACGTTTCCGATTCAATGAGTTCATACATCAGTGCAATTGCACAAATGACTGACAAATAAGGAGAAAACAATATGTTTTTATCAGAAAATGCAGATTCGTTGAAAGAAAAGTGGGCTCCAGTATTGGAACACGCGGACCTTCCAGCAATCGAAGACTCAACGCGACGTGACATCACGACTCGCCTTTTAGAAAATCAACAGGACGCACTACAGGAAGATGCAGTAGTAGCAGGCGGCATGCAGAATTGGGACCCTATCCTAATCTCTCTAGTACGTCGTTCAGTTCCACAAATGTTGGCATATGACACTATCGGTGTACAGCCAATGAATGGCCCCACTGGCCTAATCTTCTACATGAAGAGCTACTACACAAATGCTGCTGGCACAGAGCAATTCGCTCCAGGCGTTAAACCTAACACTACATTCTCAGGCCCTACGGTTACTGCAGATGCTGAAGCTTTAGGTGGATTCGTTAGTGGTGGTGCAGCATTCGCTGAAATGACTTTCGGTATCGAAAAGACTTCAGTTGATGTTAAATCAAGAGCTCTTAAAGCTAAGTACTCTATGGAATTAGCTCAAGACCTTAAAGCTGTACATGGTTTGGACGCTGAAGCTGAATTGGCTTCAATTCTTTCTAATGAAATCTTACAAGAAATCAACTGGGAAGTTATTGATGAAATCGGTACTGCTGCTAAGCCTGGTGCACAAAATGCAACACTTGCTGGTACATTCGATCTTACTGATGTTTCTGACAATGAAGGCGCACGTTGGGGTGGAGAGCGTTACAAGTCGCTTATCACTCAAATCAATAAAGAAGCTAACTTAATCGCTAAGCAAACTGGCCGTGGTGCTGGTAACTTCCTTATCGTTTCTGCTGATATCGCTTCTGTTCTTGACATGACTGCTGGCTTATCTGCACCTACAATGAGTGCATCAATCTCAACTGGTATGCAGACTGACATCACGCAAGGTCTTATGGCTGGTATTCTTGGTGGTAAGTACAAAGTATTCGTTGATCCGTATGCTGCTACTAACACTGTTACAGTTGGTTATAAAGGTTCTTCTGAAATGGACGCGGGTATTTTCTATTGCCCATACGTTCCATTACAGATGATGAAATCACAGGGTGAGGAAGACTTCCAACCACGTATCGGCTTCAAGACGCGATATGGGATGAAGGCTAACCCATTTGCTGGCGGTGCTGGTGCAAACCAATACTACCGTAAATTCACGGTTGCTGGTATCTAATTAGTTCACGCTAGTTAAACTAAGAAGGGACCTATTAGGTCCCTTTTTTAGCGCTGTTGGAAGTTAAATCCCAATTCTTTGAATGATTTTCCTATATATTCTGATTTTAAATATAGAGCCTTTCCTACATTATATGGTGTTATAATCTTATCATTATGACCTCTGCACCAATTATATACCGCCGAGCGAGATATAGGGTGAGTACAATGTTTGGCCGCCTCTGTTGATGTATTATAATCTCCCCATGGTGTGATATAAACACCTACCCAAAGTGATTCAATTCTTTTCTTTTGATGTTCATTCGTTTGCGGCCCGTATTTTTTACCAATCCCAGCTTTACTTAAATTCTTTTTATGTTCTTTTGAGAATGGTTTACGTTCAACCCCTATATGAGCTCGACTCATCTTCTTTTTAGTTTCAGATGATAATAATCTACCACTTAAAGAAGTACTTAAATTCTTTTTATGTTCCTCACTCATTGGGCCTCTAATATCACCACCCGCATTATAATCAAATCCAATACTAGTTTGATTTGCTCTATTGTAATATTGATTATTATTTTTTACATTAAATTCAGCGTGGTACCTAATCTCTTCTTCTATTGCTTCTTCTCTTGTATTATGTGTTGTTAGAATAGTTTTAATGGGCACTTCATTTGGTGTGTATTTAGATGACCCATAATAATCATCTTCATCAATCACACCGTGACATGACCTAACACCATGATATAACCCACCATCCGAATATTCTAAAAGATATGTATAATGATTATCCATATTATATTTATTAGGGCGTTGTTGGAAGTTAAACTAAGAAGGGACCGAATAGGTCCCTTTTTTAGCGCTGTTGGAAGTTAAATCATAATGAATCTGAATCTGAATTAATATCTTCCTCAGGTTTTTCACCAGAAGAAATTAAAGTCCATAGTTCTGAAAAACCATCGATAATTTCATCTTCATATCTCTCAATTGATTTTTCAACCGCTTTGTTGATATTACCGAAGATAGTGAATGCCTTGTAGATATCAACCAATTGTCTTGTTGAAACAACCTCATCAATACCGCCATCATTAAATGTTTTTCTTACAATACCTGCAAAGTTAACAAGATCATCAATAACCTTTTCATCCTTAACACCGAGCATTTCAGCATTTTTGATAAGAATTTTCTTTTCAGTGGCTTCACCGGGATATTTAATAGAAAATGTTAATGGGAATCTATCATTAAACGCTTCATTCAATGTTGTGGTGTTAACATAACGAATGTCGCCATCACCAACACCTTTAGTATTCATTGTAGCCATTACAGTAAATCCGGGTGAAGCATAAACATCTTCATTGATTCGTTTAAGGTAAACATAGCCTTCATCTAGAATACTCATTAAGGTTGATTCACCCTTTTCAGTAAGTCTATCAAGCTCATCTAGGAGAAGGATTGCACCGCGCTCCATGGCTACAACCGCAGGCCCTTTTTCAAAAACTGTATTACCATTCACAAGACGGAAACCACCAAGTAGTGCCTCCTCATCGGTTTGTGATGTTACATTCAATCGGATAATTTCCTTACCCGCCTTGGCCGCTGCCTCTCTAGAAAATAGAGTTTTACCAGTACCCTTCTCACCAACAAGTTTAATTGGAAAGAATTGATTGGATTTTAATACCTTTACAATATCACTGAATTCACCCCACGGGACAAAATCCTTGCGGGGTTTGTGATAAAAGTTGATGGTATGTGTTGATGATACACTCTTCATCGCCGGAGCACCAGTAAACACTTTCTTAGTAGTGTTTACAAGTTCCTCAACAACACCAGGTATCTTATATAAACCTTTCCCAATTCGATTTTCAACCGAAATTGTACCCGATGGTATCATCACTTCATTTCGTGTAGAGATAAGTTTTGCCATTTTTGGTGTCACTTCCAGTGTATTATATTCACTCATCACCAAACTGGCATATTCATTTTGTGTTATTCTTTTCATTATATAGTCCTCACATTTTTTAGGGAAGGATAATTCCTTCATCCTATATACATTATAACATATCCATAGCAAAAGTAAAGTGCAAAACCGTATTTATTTTTGTTTGAATGCCTTTTTTATTTTGTATATGTATATTATATCATACTATACGGAGGAAGTACAGTGCAAAACCGAAAAGAATAGGGATACCTTCTGGTATCCATTAAGGGATATGGAAATATATCCACAAAAAGATGATGGTAGCACTGTACAGAACACGCATAGTATGATATAATATACATATAAACAATTGAAAAGGAAATAATTTATTAAAAAGATTTACATTTGCACTTTACTTTGACTATAGTTATGTTATAATGTATATGTAAGGTTAATAAAGAGGACACACAATATGAAAAAAGATATAATCGCAAAATTACTGGCCCAAGAGAACTTAACAATTCTAAGAACAAATGATGCCACCGCTTCATTCGATGTTAAGAATAGGGTCTTGAGACTTCCTGCTTGGAAGGATATTACAAATTATGAAGAGTTATTATTAAAACTTCATGAAGTGGGACATGCACTATATACACCTTGTGACATGGACCCAGATCACCAGAAATTCTGGGGTGCAATTAATATTGTAGAAGATGCACGCATTGAACGAATGATTAAAGCTAAATATAGAGGTGCCGCCAACGCAATGCGCGAAGGTTATAAAACTCTTATTGAAAAAGATTTCTTCGGCGTCAATGATACTGACCTAAATGAATTAAATATACTCGACAAAATCAACCTACATTTTAAAGTTGGTGATGTTGTCGATGTACCATTAACTGATGAAGACCTTTACTGGGTTAACGAAATTGGTAATGCCACCGATTACTCAGATGTTTTATATATCGCTCACGCATTGCATGGTATTGCCGAAAAACAAGAAGAGGAACAAAAAGAAGAGGAAAGTGATTCACTACAATCTGGTGACGAGAATGGTGGCGAAAATACAAATTCATCACAGGGTGAAAATAATTCGGAAAGTCGCAATGACTCATCACAGGGTGAAAATAATTCGGAAAGTCGCAATGACTCATCACAGGATGATGAAGATATTAATGGTTCACCACAAAATAGTGCGGAGGATAATAATTTATCTAAAACACAACAAGCGTTTGATAATCATTTAAGTGATAAAGTCATTTATGATAAAAAATCATTCGTCTCCGCTTTTATTCCTAAGTCACATAAATGGAAAAATATTTTTGTGAGTCATAAGAAATTTTACAAAGATCTTAATTTAGAAGATTTCGGTTCACCTGAATTGGATGCAGAATTTACTAAATTTATGAATAAATCTAAAAATGGTGTTTCATTCCTAACTTCAGAATTTAATAGAAGAAAATCTGCCAAGGATTATCGTAGATCATATTCTGCACGGTCCGGTGACCTCGATGTTTCTAAGGTTTGGCAATATCAATTTTCGGATGATATATTTAAAACAAGTACTGTATCACCTACTGGGAAAAATCATGGATTTATTATGTATGTAGATTGGTCTGGTTCTATGACCGACAAGTTATTTAAAACTGTGAAACAAACCCTGAACCTCGCTCAATTTGCTAGAAGGATTAATGTACCGTTCGAGGTTATTTTATTTTCAAATTCATGGAATAAATTATATGATGATGATGGCGAAAATGCATATAAACCACCTGAAGATAATATTGAGATTGGCCAATTATGCCAGAATAGAAATCAACGCGGGGTGAATTTGTTACAGGTATTATCTTCAACAATGACTAATAATGAATTCAGAGAGGGTTCTAAAAAATTATTTTGGTTATCACTTTATAATGGATATAGTAATAGAACTTATGTACCAAAATCTTGGGACAATTATGATAGCAAATATTCATTAAGTGGAACACCATTGAATTCAGCGCTTGTGTATGGTTTATCTTTTGCCGATAACTTTATTAGGAAAAACAGAATTGAAAAATTGAATGTAATTGTTTTAACCGATGGCGAAGATATAGGTTCATTTGAAAGAATTGAATCTGATGATCAATATCAAACTTGGAGTGATGATCATCTCACCGGTTGGTATAATAGAGATGCTGTTGTTGAAATTTATGATAGAAAAACTCATAAAACTTATGATATAACGAATCCAAATGGACATTATGAGAATAATGTCGAGTCATCGGATATTACCGGTGCTGCATTGCAGATGTATAAGGATAGATTTAATGCCACAGTGACTGGGATATTCATTGGGTCGAAACGTGATTTAATATATCACATGAATAGAAAACTGGGTCATGACCAAGAAAAATTAAGATTATTGAAAAAAAATCTTAATAAGGATGGATTTATCCCATTCGATGGTGTTGGGATGGACACAAATTTTCTTGTGACTTCGGGTGAACGGGCCCGTGAAGAGGCGATGGAAAAACCTAAGGTTAATAAGGCGGGCAATATTACCAAGGCCGCATACGCCAACACATTTAAAAGGTCTTTGAACTCAAAGGCGGCGAATAAAAACATGTTGAGGGAATTATCCAAAATTGTAGCTTAAAATCAAAAAGTGTGTCCTCACTTTCCCCACCTAACGGTGGGTTTTTTATATAAATAGTATATGAATATTAAAAGGAATACATAATGGCTAGTTTATTTACACCAGATGAATTTAACACCGCACGACCGAGTAATTATCAACTTGTATTCCAACGTCTCCCGGGTGTTACATTTCACCTTCAAACTGTATCGCTTCCAACGGTGACAATTTCAGAAATTGATGTTCCAAATCCTATGGTTGAAATGCAGGTTCCGGATGTTCATATCAATTATGATAATTTAAATGTTTCATTCCTAGTCGACGAAGGCTTCTTTAACTGGAATGAGATTCATATATGGATGACCGACTTCTGGAACCCAGAACGTGGCGGCATTACTTCAAATATAAATGAGTTAATGACCGACGCGACTCTACATATTTTATCAAATAATGGCAATCCTCTAAGAGAGATTGTTTTTCATGACTGCTGGCCTACTTCTTTATCGGCCGTTGAAATGACTACTATGGCGGATGCAGAACCAATCATGTGTGATTTAGATATTAATTATACCCATTTTACTATGAAATAAGTTTGTTTACTTTTATGACATAATATGTTATAATAGTAATATTGATGAGGAATATATATTATGAATCTTGACGAATATCAAGAAATGGCAGAAAAAGATTGTGAAATGGATAAGAATAAACTGGACCGAAAGGCCGCAGAAATTCCTGTCATTACCGCTAAATATCTCCGCTTTCTATCCAAAGAAAAAATCAAACTCAAAGCATTGGAACAACAACGTTCTAAAGTCTATCGTAATAGATATGCATATTACGCTGGATATCTTGACGATTGCTATCAATATGTACTACAAAAAAATGAAATAAAGGCTTTCCTTGAGGGTGATCTAGATTTATTGGAGGTCGAGGCACGGGTGGAAGTTCAGAAAGTCATGGTAGATTATTTGACCGAAGTTATCAATACATTAAATCGTATGGGATTCTCAATCAAGAATTGGATTGATTTTAATAAATTCCAGGCCGGTGGGTTTTAGTGCTATATTTAACTAAACATAATGATGTATATATTAGAATAGAAGTTGACGATCCTGGAATCTTGTTTGAATTAGACGATTACTTCAAGTTTAGAGTTCCAGGCTATCGCTTCATGCCAGCATTTAAGACCGGACAATGGGATGGATTCGTTCATCTATTCTCCACTCGTAATAGGGTATTATATATTGGATTGATAAACCATATTGAAAAATTCGCCAAACACTATAAGATAAAATACACCGTATCACCTGAACTAGATGAAGCATTTTCTATTGATTATGAATATGTCACACCGGAGCTTGAACTAAATGTAAAAGGCGTGGGTATAATCCCTTATGATTATCAGGAAGCGTCTGTGCGTTTCGCCATTGAGCGCAAGCGTGGCATCATTTTAGCACCAACATCGAGCGGTAAGTCTTTGATTCAATATCTTATTGTCCGTGAATGGATGAAGAGTGTTGATAAGATATTAATTCTGGTCCCCACCATCTCGCTCGTTAAACAACTATCTTCCGACTTCCTAGATTATTCTTCCACCGATGATGACTTCGATGAATCTATGGTTCATCAAATCTCGGGTGGTAAAGAAAAGGATGCAGAGTCTCAAATATATATTTCTACATGGCAATCAATTTTCAAACAACCTAAAGATTATTTTGATAAGTTCGGTGCCATCATGTGTGATGAAGTTCATACGGCGAAGGCCAATTCCATTACTAAAATACTAGAGAAGTTAAGTGATTGTCCTCTCCGCATAGGCCTTACCGGTACATTATCGGCCGATGATACTAAAACAAATAAATTAGTCCTCGAGGGTTTGTTCGGCCCCGTCTATAATGCTGTTACTACCAAGAAGCTTATGGATGATAAGACCATCGCGCCCCTTAAAATTAAATCCCTACTATTAAAGTATGGCGAAGAGGATACTAAAAATTGTAAGAAGCTTAATTATCAACAAGAGATAGACTGGATTGTTACTCACCCGGCACGGAATGAATTCATAATTAGACTTGCTCTGTTACAGAAAAGGAATACTCTTATATTATTCAATTTTGTTGAAAAGCATGGAAAGGTATTATATGAGATGATTAAAGACGCTGAATCAGAACGTCCAGTATACTTTGTATCTGGAGAAGTTGAAGCTGATGATAGAGAGGAAATTAGACGATTGACTGAAGGTCATAGTAATGCTATCATCATAGCATCGATGGGTGTATTCTCCACCGGTGTAAATATTAGAAATCTCCATGTAATGATATTCGCCCACCCAAGTAAGTCTCGGATAAGGGTGCTACAGAGTATTGGTAGAATCCTGCGTAAATCCGATAATAAAGACACCGCGATAATGTTCGACCTCGCGGATGACCTCCGCCATAAGAAACATAAGAACTATGGATTGAAGCACTGGGAGATTCGAATTAAGACCTACAATGAACAAAAGTTTGACTACGAAATATCAAAAATACGTTTACAATAACCCACTTTTATGTTATAATATAATCATATGCCAAAAAAATTAAAAACAAAAACAAAACCAAATCCCGCCCACTATATAGACAACAATCTCTTTTTAGAGCAGATGTCTACATTCGTGGATGAATGTGCAATATCATTTGATAAGGGGGAGAAGAGACCTATTATATCGGATGAAATAGCCATATCATTCATGAAAATTGCCAGGAAGTTGGCGAATAGACCTAACTTCATTGGATATACTTGGAGAGAGGATATGATTTTAGACGGTATTGAAAATTGTATTAGATACTGTCATAAGTTCGACTATAATAAATCAAAGAATCCATTCGCATATTTTTCTCAAATCTGTTTCTTCGCTTTTTTAAGAAGAATCGCTCAGGAAAATAAGCAGATTGATACTAAGTCTAAGGTATATGATACAAAATTAGACAACGGGGGTTATTATCACCTCGATAAACAAGACGCGGGTGATATGAAATATTACTCTGAACACGCTCCTTTAGAGCATTTTAATAGGGAAATTAAATGAATGTAATTAGTGAATATTATAAAGATGATGATAAAGCGATAGTCCATAAAGATGGGAAAGACTTCTGTATATCATTCGTAGATTATAATGGTATGGAATATGGTTTTGAACGATTTGTTGGTAAATCAATATATTATGTAGAAGATGCTGGTGAAAACTGGGCACTGGGAGTTAAGAATGACGTTAGGTAATTTAACAAAAGAACAAATGGCACGTATTATCTATTCATTGGATTTTACTATGAAGAACGATCCGACCGGTATTGCTGGTATAAGGGAAACCGCTCAATGGGTTCAACTTCAACGAGATGAACAACAGAAGGGCGGCCCCTGGAAAAAGAGATTAAGAGAGGCCGGCTACACTATATGAAGATAGCTTTAATTACCGATACACACTATGGCGCTAGAGGTGATAGTGCTCTATTCGCCGACCACATGGAAAAATTCTATTCAGACATTTTCTTTCCATATCTAGTGGAGAATAATATCAAAGAGATTATTCATCTCGGTGATGTGTTCGATAGAAGGAAGTATGTAAATTTCTATACCCTTAAAAGAGCAGAAGAGATGTTCTTTAAAAGACTTGAAGAGTTTGATATTAAGGCCAATATCAATGTAGGCAATCACGACTCATATTTTAAGACAACGATTGAAGTTAATTCACCGGATAGGTTGCTGGGTAATAGATTTAATATCATTAATGAACCTACAACTATTCATGATAGTATAGATATTATACCGTGGATTTGTGATGATAATGAAGATGAGATATTGGATTTTATCAAGGGTTCTAATTCAAAATATTGCTTCGGTCACTTCGATCTTGCCGGCTTCTTTATGCACTCTGGTATCAAATCACAATACTCATCACGATCATCTCATTTTCTTAATAGATATGAAAAGGCGTTCTCTGGACACTTTCATACTAGAAGTAATGATGGTCATATCCACTATATAGGTTCCCCATATGAAACAACGTGGGCGGACTTTAATGACCCCAAGGGTTTTGCTATATTTGATACCGAGACTGGCGAGCATGAATATATCGACAACCCTATTAACATTTTTGAAAAAGTGGTATATAATAATGGTATAGAGGATATTAATTCATACTCGAATAAGATCATTAAACTATTCGTAAAGAAGAGAGATAGTTTTCCAGACTTTGATAAGGCGGTGCATAAATTAGATAAAGTGGCGGTTGATGTTAATATCATTGAAGAGATTGACGATTCATTATTATTATCGGATGGTGAGATTGAAGACTTTGAAGCGGTGGACACTCTAACATACTTAAGAGGTTGGGTCGAAGGGCTTGAAAAAGAACTACACTCCTCTAAAGATAAAAAGGAGATTAAATCTCTATTGAGCGAAATATATAATGAGGCTTTAACTTGATTGAGTTTAAGAAAATAAAATTTAAAAACTTCCTATCCTATGGTAATACTTGGGCGGAAATATTATTGGACGTGACCGACACAACATTAGTCAAAGGTACCAATGGCAATGGCAAGTCCACTTTCCTGGACGCCATCACCTACTCGTTGTTCGGTAAGGGGTTTCGTAAATCATCTACTTCTGATTTAATCAATAACATTAATCGTAAAGGTCTTATAGTGGAGGTTGAATTCGTCGCCAAGGGATCTGAGTATAAAATCATTAGAGGTCTTAAACCCGCTCGGTTCGATATTTGGGTTGATGGTGTGCAAAGACACAATGATGCTAAGATTAAAGACCAACAGGTGTGGTTGGAACAGAATGTAATTGGTATGAACGATAAATCGTTTAGACAAATAGTTGTGCTAGGCACAGGCAACTATACTCCATTTATGAGACTACCCGCGGGTGATAGACGAAAGGTTATTGAACAACTACTTGATATTGAAATTTTCGGTCTAATGAATGATGTGCTTAGAAAGAAATCAATTGAATTAAAGGTTGATATAAGTGATATGGAGCATAGGATGGCTCTATTAAATACATCGATTGAAACGGATAATAAACATATCGCAGCCAATGAACTTAAGCGTAAAGTGTCTAAAGATAAGGCTCACACTGAAGTAGTTAAACTACAGGCGTTGATTGACCAATTGTTGAGTGATAATGAATCATTAATCCCACCACCCATAGATGGTATAGATGAAAAGAAGGAAAAAATTAGAAAAATTCAAGCACAGACTGAATCTAAAATGAAGTTGAGTAGTAGAAGTATTAAGCTTTTTAATACTAAATCTCAGTGTCCTACCTGCGACCAAGGTATATCTTCTGAATTTAAAGACTATATGATAATAACTCACACAAAGATTAAAAATGAGTCGGAAGGTAATCTAGATTTAATGGAAGATATGTGGGAAGAATTAAATAATGTTGTTTTAGAACATAATAATATTAATTCTAAATATAATACAAATAGTCATGAAATATCTAAATACCAGAACCTAATTGAGTCAATACATAAAACAATGGAAGATATAGAGGGTGATGATGACACTATATTTGAAAAAGAATTAAAAGAAAAGGTCGAGCGTGTTTACAATTTACAGAAAATGTTATATAATTTACTTAATAAAACACGTTTATTTAATGTGATTGAATTAATGTTAAAGGACACGGGAATTAAAACTAGGATTATTAAGAAATATCTACCTGTGCTTAATACAATTATTAACAAATATTTAAAAGAATTTGAGTTTAATATTACTTTGACTTTAGATGAATTATTCAATGAAACGGTAACCAAGAATGGTAGAGAACTATATGGTTATGTCGGTTTCAGCGAAGGTGAAAAACTGAGAATGGATTTAGCAATACTATTTGCGTTCCGGGAATTAGCCAAAATAAAGAATTCGGTATCAACAAACTTGCTGATACTTGATGAGATCTTAGATAGCTCTCTTGATCGTGCAGGGATAGAACATTTCCTAAAGATCATTAGAGGCCAGGAAAACTCTAAGATTTATGTAATCTCTCATAAGGGAGATTTGGGCGATCATTTCAAGCGAACCATAAAGGTAAGTAAGAATGGTCAATTTAGTAATATTTCGGAAACTACATTATGAACTTAAGCAAAAACACAATTGAAATTTTAGATAATTTCACATCAATCAATCCTTCTATTTTAGTCAAGAAGGGCAATAAACTACGCACCATCGCAATTGAAAAGAATGTATTTGCAAACGCTGAAATCGAAGAAACCTTCGACCAAGATTTTGCTATATATGATCTTAATTCTTTCCTTGGCGCGCTATCATTATTTGAAAAGCCAACTCTGGACTTTCAAAAGGGGTATGTAAATATCTCACAGGCCGGTAATTCTTGTAAATACTTCTTTGCAGACCCCGCTGTGATTGTAACACCACCAGAGGAAGATATTTCTCTACCGGATGTTGATATTAAATTTAAACTTCCCCACGCTTCTATTGATAAGTTATTGAAGGCCGCGTCTATATTAGCGGTTGAAGATGTTATCATCAAAAGTAATGGTGGCAAGGTTGTAATGGAAGCGGCGGATAATAAAAACTCATCATCCAATTCATTTACAATAGAGCTTGGTAGTTATGATGGCGAAGACTTCTCCGCTTCTGTGAAGACATATCACATTAATATTATTCCCACGGATTATGATATTGAGGTTAGCAAGGCGGGTATTTCTAAATGGTATAGTAAAGACCGTTCAGTGACTTATTACATCGCAATGACCATTAATTAATATTATGAAAAACAACTTTCTCTGGGTTGAGAAATATAGACCATCGACTATTCAAGAATGTGTTCTACCGAGTAATCTAAAGAATACATTCCAAGAGTATGTAGACCAAGGCGACTTTCCCAATCTATTATTAAGCGGTACTGCAGGGACAGGTAAAACTACCGTTGCACGAGCTTTATGCAATGAATTAGACCTAGACTATATTGTCATCAATGGGTCTAATGAGGGTAGATCAATCGATGTATTGAGAACGACTATTCAGAACTATGTTACCACGGTATCATTCACGGGAAGACCTAAGGTTGTTATCCTCGATGAGGCGGATTATCTTAATGTTAATTCCGTTCAACCCGCGCTACGCAACTTCATGGAAGAGTTTAGCTCAAACGCTAGATTCATTCTTACCGCCAACTACGCCAATAAGATTATTCCCCCTCTACATTCAAGAACTTCTGTAATTGAATTTAAGATCAAGAAGAGCGATAAGCCTAAGTTGATGGGTCAAATAATGAAGAGGCTAATCAACATACTCAATACCGAAGGTGTTGAAGTTGAAAATAATTCCATTGTCGCTAAATTGATTGAGAAACATTATCCAGACAATAGGAGAATTATAAATGAACTTCAAAGGCACTCAAGCGGTGGTGCTCTTAATCTTTCTGTTATTGGTGATGTTGGAAATTCTAATCTCGATGACTTAATAGTACACCTTAAAGGCAAAGACTTCAAAGAGATGCGAAGATGGGTTGGTGAAAATTCAGATCAAGAACCTGATATTCTTATTAGATCTGTATATGAACAATCCCTTGATTTATTAGCTCCGGCTAGTGTACCTGAGGTTATTGTGATGATGAGTGAATATCTACATAAGTTTGCATTCGCTTCCGACCCTGAAATTCATCTTGTGGCATTCTTTGCAGAGATGATGGTAACCGCGGAGTGGAAGAATGGCTAATCCTTTTGATCTAGTCAATGCCATCAACCAAGGGAAGGGCAATATACTAAGAGATGATGAGGAAGTTAAGTATGCGCCGTTCATGGTCAATAAGGCTATGTCTCAGTTTCCTGACACAATCTTTCAAGCATATCAAGGCGATTTGCTAGGCAACCTCCCAGATGAGATCCAGATGGATTATTATGTACACTCCATCCGCCCACGCAAAAGATTTTCCAAATGGTATAAGCCAGTGAAGGATTCCGATTTGGAGTTTTTGAAAAACCTATATAATATAAATAATATATTAGCTATTGAATATTTAAGCATCCTAACCGATGACCAATTATCTCAATTAAAGCTAAAATATAATATAGGTGGATTGAATGGAAACGGAACAGGTGATAAAATGGAGTCCGGAAATCATGGTTGAGGTTGGTTTGAATCACGCGGATGATTTTCTAAAAATTAAAGAGACACTCACAAGAATTGGTATAGCGTCAAACAAAGATAATATATTATATCAAACAGCTCATATTCTACACAAAAGAGGCAAGTACTATATAGTGCACTTCAAAGAAATGTTTCTTCAGGATGGACGACAGTCCAATCTAACAATAGAAGATGTGGAGAGACGCAACCGTATTATTAAATTATTAGAGGAGTGGAGTTTATTGTCCATTGTGTCTGATATGAGCGAACAACCAGTGGCTGAATATAATACATTTAAAATAATTCCACATAAAGATAAAAGTAAGTGGAGTTTAAAACCTAAATATTCATTTGGAGTAGCGTAATGGCAATAGAAAATTTTGACGCAAACGATTTTGACTTCGGTATTTCTTTTGAAGAAGCCGCGGTAACACAAAGTGATGTAGATGCAGTACAAAATAGTGCAGTACAAGACACAGTAATAGCTTCATCGTCTAACATTGAACATAAACTTGATTCAATTCTAGCTCAATTGGATTTTGATGAAGTAAGAGAGGTTGTTGAGACCGCCGCTCAAACTAAGGTTGAAGCTATGGCAAGATTAATTCTTCCATTATTACATAATCTTAAAAAGAGTCCTGAAAAAGATACAATTCGTTGGCCGGGACGAGGCAATGTTATTGATGCACAGATTAAAAAAATAAACGCAATCATTGACTCATAGGGTTTACAAACCTTGACTATTATGTTATAATAGTATTAACAATTGAACATTATATTATATGCAATACACGAATATCCAGCAATGGGGCCAATACATTTACGAACGCGGTATAGATAACGATGGCCACGACTATTCAAAAAAGACTAAATTCAAGCCAACACTATTCACCAACACCCTCAAGGCTAGTAAATACAAAGCACTAATCACTGGTGAAAATCTAATACCGAGAACATTTGATTGTATTCGCGACGCGAGGGATTGGATTCAAGCCGAAAAAGATACCGAGGGTAAATCAATCCACGGTATGGATACATTCTTAATTCAATATATTAGAGAAAGATTCCCAGCCGAAGTTGAGATGGATTTAAGTAAAATTAGAATCTATAATCTTGATATTGAGGTTAATTCTTCCAATGTTGACGGATTTCCCTACCCTAAAGAAGCCGCTTCACCTATCACAGCCATCACTGTTTTCGATGGAAGCGAATATCATACTTGGGGTTTTCATGAATGGAATGATAGAGGGGAATATGAGGGGAGGGTTAACTACCACCAGTGTGGTGATGAAAAGAACCTTATCGCTAAATTTCTGCAATTTTGGACTAATAATTATCCACATATAATTACTGGATGGAATATAGACCATTTCGATATGCCCTACATATATAATAGAATTACCAATGTGATTGGTGAGAATGTGGCTCGGCACCTATCACCATTTAAGATATGCAATCCCAAAGAGAGATTAATTCATAACAAAGATGTTTCTGAGGTTAATATCCTCGGCATCGACTCTCTTGATTACATTGAACTATATAAAAAATATACTTATTCTGCGCAAGAATCATATTCATTAAATCATATCGCTTTCGTTGAATTGGGTGAAAAGAAGCTTGATTATTCTGAGGTGAAGTCACTCGTTGAACTTGAAGAGACTAATTATGATAAATTCATTCGATATAATGTGAAGGATGTAGAGCTCGTGCAAGGCATTGATGATAAGATGAAGCTCATTGATGTGCATGTCACAATAGCATACCAAGCAAAATTAGGTTTTTCCGACGCAGCATCACCTGTTAAGATCTGGGACTCAATTATATACCATCATCTCTGTTATGATAATATCGTTGTGCCCATCAACCGCATACAGGAAAAGGAAGACTTCCCGGGCGCTTATGTAAAAGACCCAATCGTAGGTTTTCATGATTGGATTGTATCTTTCGACCTCGCGTCTCTGTACCCGTCTCTTATAAGACAATTCAACATCTCTCCAGAAACTATTGTCGATGGAGCTATTATCCCAGCCACTGTTGATGAATTCGTCAATGGTAGTATAGATACAACTGAAGCTATAGATAATGATTATACTGTAACGGCCAATGGGCAGATGTATAAGAAGGGTGAACAAGGGGTGCTGCCATATTTGATGGAGTGGTTATATAATATCCGTAAAGAAACAAAGGGTAGTATGATTAAGGCGCAGAAAGAATTACAATCATTACAAGATGGTTCTGATGAATATAAGACCACATCTAATCTAATTACACAATTAAATAATAAACAGATGGCGGCCAAAATTCTATTGAACTCCGCGTATGGTGCACTTGGTAATAGATATTTTAGATTCTTTGATTTAAGATTGGCTTCTTCCATTACACTCTCCGGTCAAATGGGGATTAGATGGATTGCCGATAGACTAAATCTATACTTCAATGATATGTTGGGTGATGATAAGGATAGAATAATCGCCATCGATACAGACTCAAATTATTTGAACTTGTCGGATGTGGTGACTAAATATATGGATGGCTATACCACGCCAATGATTGTAGATGCACTGGATAAATTCTGCAAAGATCTTGTTGAACCATACATTAATAAATGCTATGATGAGCTTGCTGTATATACAAATGCGCGTGAGCAATTAATGATTATGGACCGCGAAGGTATTTCCGACAAAGGATTCTGGACAAGTAAAAAGCGATATGCCCTACGCGTACATGATAATGAGGGTGTTCGCTACACCAAACCTAAGACTAAAATTATGGGTCTGGATCTCATTAAATCGAGTACACCCGCTGTGATTAGAAAATCATTACAAGACTCTCTATCAATTCTTTTCGATGGTAATAATGATGAGATGCTCGATTATATTGATGCTGAACATGAAAAATTCAAATCATATTCACCGGAGGCTATAGCCTTCCCAAGATCTGTGAATGGTGTTAGTAAATGGAGTGATGTAGACATAGATGGTATAATAATTCCCAAGAAGGGTTGTCCTATCCACGTAAGAGGTGCAATTATTTTTAATCAACTTCTGAGAAAGAATGATGAAGAGCCAATCGGCGATGCTGAAAAGATTAAATTCATATATCTTAAAGAACCAAATCACGCTCATACGCATGTAATAGCCTTTAGGGATGGAATACCTGAATATTTTGATCTAGAGAGATTTATTAATTATGATCTTCAATTTGAGAAGACCTTTCTACAACCCATCAAAGGTATATTAATAGCCGTGGGGTGGGATTGGGAACGCAAGGCAAGTTTGGAGTCATTTTTCGGATGATGTTCGGTCTATTATTTGTTACCGCCGTATTAGTTTTTCTAAGGGCCTTTCAGAGTCAAAATGTAGTACACGGTCATTATCGTGCCGCGGTGTTTACATCATACGCTATGGCTATAGCCGAAGTGATGTTGGTGTTATATATAATAGACGGTGGTGTAAATACAATTCCGTGGATAGGTTCAGGTGGTGCATTAGGTGTAGTCGGTGGTATGTATTTTCATAGAAAATATTTACAAAAAGATTAAAGTATGTTATAATAGTAATAAAGGAGAAATTATATGAATGAATTATTATCGAGACTAAAAAAGGTCTCAAGTTTGGATGACGCGGCCATATTAGCCGAATCATCATTTTTTGTTAATAAGGATGTAATACCAACAGACATACCTATGATAAACGTGGCTTTATCAGGTAAAATGGATGGCGGGTTATCTTCAGGTTTGACGGTTCTGGCCGGTCCGTCGAAACATTTTAAAACATTATTCGGCATATTAATGATGGCAGCATATCTTAAGAAATATGATGATGCCATCGTCTTATTCTATGATTCAGAATTCGGTACACCCACCGCTTATTTTGAATTATTCAATGTAGATACTAATAGAATTCTACATCTACCTATTAAGAATATTGAAGAACTTAAATTCGATATTATGCAGAAGATCGAAGAACTTAAACGAGGTGATAAGGTATTCATCTTCATTGACTCCATCGGTAATTTAGCTTCCAAGAAAGAAGTTGATGATGCACTCGATGGTAAGTCGGTCGCCGATATGACTCGAGCCAAACAACTTAAGTCTTTATTTAGAATGATTACACCATATCTAACAACGGTTGATATTCCAATGGTTGCTGTAAATCACACATACCAAGAAATGGGCCTATTCCCCAAGGCGATTGTATCGGGCGGTACTGGTGTCATGTATTCTGCTACAAATGTATGGATTATTGGTAGAAGTCAAAATAAAGTAGGCAAGGATCTTAAAGGCTATAACTTCAATATCAACATTGAGAAATCAAGATATGCTAGAGAGAAGAGTAAAATTCCAATTACAGTATCATTCGATGGTGGTATTAATAAATGGTCTGGTCTTCTAGATGTGGCAATGGAGTCTGGTCATGTCATTAAGCCCAAGGTTGGTTGGTATATTCGACCTTCTATAACTGATGATAAATCGTGGAGAGCGAAGGACACCAACTCACACGAGTTCTGGGACCCAATTATTAATGATACAGACTTCCCTAAATGGGTGGAGGATAGATATACTATAGGTACTGTTGATAATGGGGAGTCTGATGAATCCGAATTGGTTGACGATTAATACTAAGTCAAATCTTATAGTTCAAATCAATGTAGATACCGTTGTCATAAAAGATGATGGTGAACTATCGGTGGACACTATGGTATATACAATGGACGGAAGTCTAGTAGAGAACGGTAATTATGATGAAGAGGTTGAAACATCAATCTCTGATTTTGTACATGAAATATTAAAAGAAGAAATGGAGAAATAAATGAGTGAAGTAAAAACATTAAAATTAAGTACAGGTGTAGATATTGTAGCAACGGTGGTTGAAACTGGTGATGTATACACATTAAAAGACGCTATTGTAATGCATCAAGTAGATGCAGGCGATGGTCAATTACAGATAGCGGTATTACCGTTTTTAGCATATTCTGCCAAAACTGAAAGCTTTGAAATAAATTCAAAACATATAATTGTTGTATCTGTGCCAAGTATCGAAATATTAAATCAATATAATTCTGTATTTGAAACTATTGTGACACCTAAGAAACAAAGTATTATAGTATAGTATTTACTTTTAACCTATTTTGTGATTATGAATTCTATTGAAAATGTTATACTCAGTAACTTACTTAACAACCCGGATTTTCTACAACGGACAATAGCATATATCAAACCCGAATACTTCCACGATTTTTCTGATCGTATTCTGTTTGAAGAGATTATAAAATATTCCGTTAAGTATAGTTCGGCCCCGAGCATAGATGCACTGGGTATACAACTAGAGAATAGAGAAAATCTAAATGAAACACAATATGTAGCGGTTACTAGTACACTCGCCGAACTCGGGGGTGACTCACATGAATATGATTGGCTCTTAGATTCAACGGATAAATTCTGTCGTGATAAAGCCGTTTATAATGGTGTAATGGAGGCGATCGAGATCATTGATGATGAGAATGGTCAACGAGGAGGTATACCAGATCTATTAAGTAATGCACTCGCGGTATCATTAGATTCTCATGTAGGGCATGATTGGATAGGTGATATTGATTCTCGATTTGATTTTTATCATAAGACGGAAGAACGCATACCCTGTGATATAGATTATTTGAATACTGCTACTAAGGGTGGTATTCCCAATAAGACTCTTAACATTATCCTCGCCGGTATTAATGTTGGTAAATCTCTGGCCTTGTGTCATCTCTCTGCTTCATATATGGCCCAAGGTAGGAATGTTCTATATATTACTATGGAGATGGCGGAGGAACGAATCGCCGAACGCATTGATGCAAACCTACTCAACATTTCATTGAATGATATTGAAGATTTGAGTAGAGAGGAATATACTTCTAAGTTTAATCACGCGATTAAGAACATTAAAGGTAAGTTGATTGTAAAGGAATATCCTACATCAGGTGCTTCGGTTAATAACTTTAAGGCTCTATTGAAGGAATTGGCGATTAAAAAGAAATTCAAACCAGACGCTATCTTCATCGACTATCTCGGTATATGTGCTTCGTCTAGATTCTCTGGTGGTTCTGAAAATTCTTATCACTACGTTAAAGCTATTGCAGAAGAGTTAAGAGGTTTGGCGGTGGAGAATAATGTTCCCATTTGGTCCGCCGCACAGGTTAATAGAAGCGGTTTCTCCGACACAGATCCAGATATGACCTCCACCGCGGAATCATTTGGTCTACCCGCCACCGCCGACTTCATGATTAGCATGACTACTTCCGATGAGCTATTACAGCTTGGTCAAATCAAATTCAAGGTCTTGAAGAATAGATATAGTGATTACAAGAAGGCATTTGTGTGCGGTATTGATTATCCACATATGAAGCTTATTAATCTAGATGACGCTGAATCCGCTTCATTGACCGAAAATGTTGTAAGCACAATATCCAGAAAGCCAGAGTTTGGTAAAAAGAAAAGGTTCGATGGTATTGTTACATAAAGGATAAATAGATTATGCAATCTTTTATACAACATAATGAGTCATTAAACGAGGGTGGCGCGTTTGGACATCTTTCACACCCCTTCGATATAACACATTTCACATTCTCCGATATGTCGGACATTATTGTCAATGTTTTAGCTGGCAAGTTGGATTATGCGGAAGAAAAAACCGACGGGCACAATTTGATGCTATCATTTAAAGATGGTCAAATCATAGCCGCGCGCTCTAAAACACATTTAAAGAATAATGGTGCAAACGCTCTTGATGTTGCCGGTATGGCCTCTAAGTTCAAAGGTAGAGATAATGGTGACGCGTATGTACAAGCCATGAAAGATCTATACTCCGCCATTATGAAGTTATCATCTTCTCAAAGAGAGACTATCTTTAAAGAGGGTGGTCAATGGATGTCGGTAGAGGTTATGATGCCTAAGTCTGCAGAGAATGTTATTGAATATGGCGTGACTGAACTAAGACTTCATGGTGTGGTACGACATGACTTGGATGGTAAGGTAATAGCTCAAATTGATAAGAAGGCGGCTTCAATGCTTGACGGCATGTTAAGGCAAGTTTCTGCCCATCAACAAGAGAAGTTTCATATTCGTAAGCTATCGGTTGTTAAGCTACCACAGGTTTCTGACTTTAAGAAACAGAAAAGTAAGTATCTCGGTATGTTGAGTAAATATCGTAAGGGTTATGGCGCAGGCACCGGCGACACTATCATAGACGTGCGTAGAGCGTACTTTAATAAATTAATCGATGGAGTTGATTCCAAGAATGAAATCTCTACTGTCATTAGAAACGACATTATAAATCGTTGGAGTAACGTAGATAAGAGTATCAAAATTGTAAGCATTAAAAAGTCTCTTCCCAAACATTTGGTGAAGAGTATAGCCAAAGAAGATAAGAAGTTGATGGAACATATCAAAAATATTGTTAAGCCGCTTGAGATGATCTTCTTAAAATTAGGTGCTGATGTTCTTCATATGATGTCTGATTTAATGACGCTGAATCCAGATAAAGCTATTGTTAAGATACAGAAGGAGATTGAAAAGGTGTCGGCCGCTGTATTGAAAAGTAAAGATAGCAAATTAATAAATAAATTAGGGGTGGAATTAGAAAGGCTAGAAGCACTTGGTGGTTCGAAGTCAATTATTCCAACAGAGGGATTGACGTTCTTCCATAAGGGTGAGCTTATTAAATTGACTGGAACATTTGCCCCTGTCAATCAATTACTGGGATTAAATTTCAGATTATAGAAGGTGATTTAAAAACTAAATATGAAGACTTTTAAACATTATATTAACGAAGCCAATCTAAGTATTGCCGATCTAAATAAAGAATTATATAGATGGAATAATTTCAAAAATAAAATTGAAACGGGTGACGCTTTTGCTACTACAAAAGGTGGTAGTATTGTATTAGATAAATCGGTATTAGATGGTGTAATTGATCCAAGTGATATTAAAGCATTAACTTCTAAAGGTAAAAAGGTTACTTGGTCTCAATTAGAAAAAACACATGAATTTGGTGGTGGCGGTGGTGGTGCCGACCCAACCGGTGCACAATGGGAAGCTCTTATATGTGTTGGTGTTAATAAGCTTAAAGGTTTAAGTGATTGGAACTCTGGTTCTGAATGGTCTGATGTAAAACACTTTTGGACAAATCACCAAGAAGCTTCTTTACTCTTAGCAAAAGATTTTATTAAGAAATTTAAAATAAGTGAATTAACACAACTCGGTGGTGCAACTGCAGCAACTAATAATGAATGGCTGGGTAAAGATAGAACACCTAAAACGGACATGATTAATAAAAAGATTCATATATCTCTTAAGAAAGCCGGGGGCTCACAATTAATGAGTGCTGGACCTGCAGAAGCATTAAGCACATTTCATGCCGCTTTATCAACATATTCATTAAGTAATGTTGGGGATATTCATAAGTTGATGAATAATATTGAAAATGATATGGGTAAAATGAGTACTAGAGGTACCATTACTTCTATTAAAGCTATGAGAGATTCAGGTAAGAAATTATCCAAAGCAGACAAATCAAAAATTGCTGAAATGGAAAATTTTCATAAAATAGCAAAGGATTTAACAAATCAATTCGATCAAATCTTTAAGACTAATGAATTTAAAAACCATTTTTGTTTCGAGGCCGCTTCTGGTACAGTTAAATTCAAGCCATCGCCTACGGCAATCGCGACACATATTGTAGTATTCGATCCATTGGGTAAAATAAATAACACATTATTATTAGATTCAATCGATAAGGCGGGTAGTAAATTATCCAAAGGCAATAATTTTTATGTTTCATTCAAAGGTGGTTCTACATATCCATATTTAACTGTAAGGTCCAAAAAGGTTAAGATAAAAGAATCATTTGCAGACATAGTAAAAGACGAATGTTCGTTGGGTTATTTAAGTGAAGATGTAGAACAATTAAATGAATTCCAATTATTTGATAAGTTAATGAGTGGTGTTACAAATATATCTAATAAGATTGTCAATGGAGCCAAGAAAATTTTAAAAGGTATTTTATCTAGGATTAAAGAAGCATTTAATCAACTTAAGCAATTGGGTGCCAAGATGATGATTGGATTAATCCATTTTTTCGGGTTAGATATTAAATCGGTGAAAGTGTCGGGTGGTGGCATATATCCATTATGAATGATTTACAGACAATAATGAAAAGTTTTAATCAACACATTAAGAAAAAACGTTGATTAAACCAAAGAAGGGTATATAAGTTTAAGTTGGTAGTTAACGCCAATAATATAGGAGAAAACAATGAGAGATTTAAGTTCAATAGTTCGCGACAATACAGCATTATCTGCGGTAGTAAAAGAAATCATTTCTGAAGCAAAAGAAATAACAATTAAGGTTGATTTCCATTTAGAGAAATCTGATAAGAAGGAATGGAAAAAGTTAGGTATTAAATCTACGGATAAAAATAATATTGTAAAGGCTTTGACTGGTACTAAGGCTGCTTTAATTAAGTATTATACTGTTGTATCTGGTTGGAGAAAATCAGATGTATTCAATGAATTCCCTGAATTGAAGAATGAATCATCCTTAAGACAATTTAATGAAAATTCGTCAATAAATGACTTCAAGAAAGCTTTAAAGGTTCATGATTGGTGGTATGCGTATTCCGACGATAACTCGGTATATCGCAAGGGTGCTAAGGCATCGGACGCTATATCTAAAATGTTTAGAGAATTATTAAAGACTGATAAAGAAGAAGCCGTGAATGCATATATTGCAACTGCTAAAAAGAATAATGATACCGCGACTGCTACAATGCTCAAAAAGGAATATCTGTGAAGTCATTTGTACAGCACATAAATGAAGCAATTGAATTCACCGATAGAGATGACAAAGCCAAGAAGGTAAGCATATTCCTTGGTAGAATGCAACCGATTCATATCGGTCATCAGGCTATTTTAAAGACTATGAAGAACCCTATCATACTTTTAGTAAAGGGTGATAAGTCTTCAAAAGATAAGAAACGTAATCCATTCGATGCTAAGTATCAAACCAAGCTTATTAAGAAGCTTGATAAGAGTGCTATTGTTATGGAAGTAAAGACTGGCTATATACCAGAAGTTGCTGCAGATTTACGCAAAAAGGGAATGGAAGTAGTTGCAGTACACGCTGGCAACGATAGATTGGGTGATTATAAGAAACAATTCTCTCGTTTAAAATTAGATTCTGATAAAGAGTTTGATATTAAATTTAAAGAAACACCAAGAGTAGCATCGGCTACAGATGTTCGCAATTCATTACTTAATGATGATGAAGATGCATTTAAAAAACTTATGCCCAAAGAGCTTTGGAAAGAGTTTGAAACAATGAAAAAAATTATTAATAAATAATATAAACAAAGGAGTAATATATGTCTGATAAAGAAAACAATGAAGTGGAAATGCTTACAGAAGCACCAGTTCAACCAAAGGGCGGCGACGCATTATTAAGAGATGCCAACACCGGCGTATTCTACCGTGGAGCTAAACCAGCTGGTTCACCTTCTGGTAAGTCTGGTGGCGAGTCATACTGGGAAGTAAGATAATGAAAACATATAATGAATTGAATGAAGTTACGACAAATAAAGCCAAGAAAGCTGAATTGTCGGATATGATGAAGCACTTAAAGGGTCTATTAAAATCGGTAGATAACTTAAATAAACTAGATGATGACGCTGCACATTCTGGTTACGGCGATGTATTCGATCAATTAACCACTATGTTCGAGTTAGGTAAGGATTTTAAATCTGTCATCGATAGAACAAATAAAATTATTCCAAAGAGGGGTTAATGATGGAAGATTTAATACATATGACGGAAGGTAAAGATAAAGAATTATCCGGTGTAGTGGCAGCTATCGATCATGCTGTTAAGAAGGGTAATAATTTATTTGATTTTGAAAAAATACTTAAATCATCTGGCTTTAAAAAGGTAACTACTTCTACATCACCTGTTGGTCATGTAAGAATTACAGGCGTTGGCTCTAAAGATATTTTAATATTTTCTAAGAAATATGTTGATAAGGGTGATCGCCCTACACTAATTGGCCCATACGCTATAGATAGAGAGGGTTAGTGTTAAGCTTTAAGCAACATCTTGACGAAGGTAAGAACGACAAAGCCATATTCCACATAGTCTTTATGGCGGGTGGACCAGGCTCTGGTAAGTCATGGGTTGTTAAAAATCTCGGTTTGAAGATAATGAATATGGCTTTGATTAATTCGGACATAGCATTTAAAGTTGCTATGAAGAAATCATTACTATCTCTCGCTATGCCGGATGATGAAAAATACGCTAAGGATATTGTAAGAGATCTATCCAAGAAGACTACTAAGAAGAAATTGGAGTTAGCCATCGCTGGCCGACTCGGTTTAGTCATCGATGGTACTGGCAAAGACCTTGCTAAGATTAAAAAGATGAAATCCTCGTTCGAAGAGCTGGGTTATGAATCCGCCATGATATTTGTAGATACTGATTTATCCACTGCGCTACAGCGCAATATTGAGAGGGGTTCTGAAGGCGATAGAACATTAGACCCTAAAGATGTAGAGAAGTTCTGGAAAGAAGTTCAGGGTAATAAAGGAGTTTATAGTTCTTTGTTTAAAGAGAAATTTCACCTTGTGGATAATTCTACAGGCACTGAGTATGCTGGTTTTAAAAAGGCATATTCAAAAATTAAAGCGTGGACAAGTTCATTACCAAGCAATAAAAAAGCCGTAAAATGGATTGAAGAAAATTAATGAATCGTTCAAAGCTAATGATTTTAGCTCGGAAAGGTTTAGTTGAGAAAGAAGATGTGGCCATATTTAATGGTGCAATAAAGGCTTTACAGGCCAATAAGAGATTGACTCTTAGACAAGGCCAAGTTTTAGCGGGTGTGTTGGAAATATTATTAAACGTGATGGATATTAATCAAACAATATATCGTCAAACATTGAATGAAGTAAGAGGAAATAATGAAAAGTAGAAGTGAATTATTAAGTTATTTAGCGCGTTATTATTATGATCCGGCCGGCGATACTGCCTCTTTTTTAAAGGATATTTCACGTATTAAATTTGTGAACAAATATCTTAAAGAGTACAATAAAACTGGGAATTTTAAAGATAGACCTTGTATAAATATTATTATAATTCTTAATAATCTTTTTGGTCCAATTCCAACGAATGTAGTACTATTTAATATAGTATCACCGGGAGTCCATAAAGAATTAAATAGTGTATTACATTTTTTAAATCTTGGTCAACCAGAGCTTAAAGGATGTAATATAGAATTATTAGAAAAACTAAAAAGAGAGATATGAATAAAATTAATGAACAGGGTGGTGCCAGTCGCGGTGTGGACATCTACATTGTTTATAAATTTATTAAATTTTTAGCTAAACCTTGGACCGACTGGGAAGCGTATGAGTTGGGCATCATTGATGATGAAGGTAGGTTATTAAAGAAAAACAGAAAGACGAAAGACGAAAAGAATAATTATACATTATTCCATAGATTAATAAGAAACCTAAAACGCTTATTAGAAAAAATACCGGGTGGCAAATCCAAATTGGGTAAGGCGACAGCGGCATATTTTTTATTAAGAGAGGAGATAATAAACATGGGCGCAAGTAAAGAACAAATTAATGCTGCTTTTACTAAATATTTAAAAGAAGAAGAAAATGTTGAAACTGCATTGATTATAGAGGCGGCAATCGAAACCGAAGATTTTGGTATCACATTTGAAGATGCTGTAACAACCGCCGATGTGGCCATAATCCCCACTCCATTGGTTTCTGACCCTGACGGTAAGACAATGGGTATGTATTACTACACCTGTTCACCGGATGTATATGCAAAATGCATGAAGGGTAAACGAAAGACTGGTAGATGGCAGCAGTATCTTGAAGGCGATGATAGATACGAAGGCATCAAAAACTGGGCCAAGATTAATTCCAAGGCCGGTATCATGATTCAAGATAGAGCGACCGGTGCTTATACTGTCCTGCGCAGAGCCGCCGGTTCTAAAAGATGGGAACCTCACCATTAACTAAATTATTATATACTATGAAATATTTTTGTGATGCATCTAAAATAACTAAAATCTGTAAATATAAACAATACAAGCCCAAGGTTTGTTGCCAACACTGTGATATACGTGAGGATTGTTTTGCCGAACAGATTATGGTTGAAAATATTGGTAGAATGCCATGCCTAACCCTCGACTCAGAGGATTTCAAAGACACATGTAAAAACTGCGAATTTTTGTTCTAATTAGTTTACTTTTATGGCATATTATGTTATAATATAACTATATGGATTATATTGACAACGCATACATTCGCCGTGCCGGCCTTCACTTAGAACGATTTAAGGATAAAGGTCAAAATCAATTCAACTTCAGATGTCCGGTATGTGGTGATTCGCATAAGAGCAAGTCTAAAGCTCGTGGGTGGATATATGAAAATAAAGGCAAAGCCTGGGCCCACTGCTTTAACTGTAGTTATGCACAACCCTTCGATAAATTCTTAAAACAATTCTTTCCCAACATCTATTCAGAATATAGAATTGAGAAGTTTGGTAAAAAGAGTGAAGATAAACCATCGTATACATTCAAGAAGCCTATATTTGAAAAGAAGTTTAAAGAAGATCTATCCATACCATCCCTCGATACATTGGATGATGACCACCCCGCCGTATTATATGTTAGGTCGCGACAAATACCGGAAGACAAATTTAATTTACTATTCCACACAAATGGGTTCAAAGCATTTATAAATACCATTGTACCCGATAAATTCCCTGATACTAAGAAAGACGATGCGCGCCTGATAATTCCGTTCTATTCAATGGATGGTGAGCTAACTTATATTCAGGGTAGATCGTATGAAGCCGATACTGAGATGCGTTATATAACCATACGAATATTGGAAGTTGATAAATTATATGGATTGGAAAGAATTGATGTAGAGGATGATATTATTGTTGTTGAAGGACCTATAGATTCATTATTTATAGACAACGCACTGGCCATGGCCGGATCGAGTATATCACACATCGAAGGACTCCCGAAGGATAAAATTATATTTGCCTTTGATAGAGAGCCTCGCAATAAAGAAATTATACAGATGATGGAGAGATATGTAGATAGGGGTTATCGTGTAGCGGTGCTACCCCCGATTGTAGAAGGGAAAGACATTAATGAATGGGTTATCAATGGGGTAGATCCAGTAGAAATTAGGGAAGATATAATTAACAATTCATACTCTGGCTTAAAATGCAAGATGATGATTAATGAATGGAGAAAAATATAATGCCGATATATGATTTTAAATGTGAATCTTGTGGTGAGGAGATTAACGAAATTATAAAATGGTCTGAGACTCTATGTGAAGACTTAAAGCCATGTAAATGTGGTGAAAAGAATTGGAAAAGATTGATTAAAATCTCTTATGGTAAATTTAAAGAGCCGAGCGCTGATCTTGCTACAAGACAGACAGAGGAAATGTTAAGCGGTAAAAATTGGTATTGATATGATTAACATATATGTAAAGAAAAGAGACGGCTCATTAGAAGCATTAAATGTAGATAAGATACATGAAATATTAGAGATATGCTCGGATGGATTGGCGGTATCTGTATCAGACACAGCATTAAGCGCGCATATTAAATTCGTAAACAAGATATCAACGGTTGATATACAGCAAACATTGATTAAGTCTGCGGCTGAGAAGATTAGCCCCGTAGAACCAGACTATGATATCTATGCGGGACGTCTTCTTATTTCGCATATGCGCAAAGAGGTATATTCGTCATTCACCGCCATTCCGTTCTTGCAATATGTTCAAGAACGTGTAGAATCTAAATTATACTCGGCCGACATCTTAGATTCATATACTAATGAAGATATTGTTGAATTAGGCACATTCTTAGATTATGATAATAACTTCAATAGAGGTTATGCATCCATTGTTCAAATGGAGAGCAAATATCTTATTAAAGATGTCAAGACTGATAAGCTTTTGGAGATGCCGCAAGAGACATTCATGCTTATTCCAATGGTTATCTTTGCTGAAGAGAAGAATAGAACTAAGCTAATTGTCGATTTTTATAATGCTTTGAAGGATGATGAAATCTCACTACCCACTCCAATCATTAGTGGTGTACGTACTCAACTGAAGATGTTCTCTTCTTGTTGTAAGATTAAGATGGGCGATTCGGCCGAGTCTATTCTATCTTCCGAATACGCACTATCGCTGATGACCGCCAAGAGAGCTGGTATTGGTATAGATATGGGCCCAATACGAGGTATCCTAGCACCAGTCAAGAACAATACTGTTAAACATACCGGTGCTCTACCTCTACTTAAGACAGTAGAAGCCGCGAGTAAACAGTTCACGCAAAACTCATTACGTAGTGGTGCTACTGTAGTTAACTATCCTATCTTCAATTGGGAGATAATGGATATTTTAGAATATAAGAACAATCAAGGAAGTAATACTACGAGAGCACGATTCATTGATTATACTATTGGCATCCCATCAATCTTTATTGATAGATTGATGAAGAAGGAAGACTTTACATTATTCTCATCAGAGGAAGTACCTAAACTATTTGATACATACGGTAAGAATGACTTCACCAAGACTTATATTGAATATGAGAATAAGCGTGGCATAAGAAAGATAAAAATACCTGCGAGCGAAATCTTCAATAAGCTTGTTAAGGAACGTGTTGGTACTGGTCGTATCTACATACATTTTATCGATAATATTAATAAGCAGGGCATGTTCTCTGAACCGGTAACACAAACAAATCTGTGCAGCGAAATATTCTTGCCAACTAAGGCTATGAAGTTCGATGGATTAAAACAGACTAAGTTTGAATGTATTGATGATTATGATCTAGATAATGGTCAAGTATCACTTTGTATTCTCGGCTGTATCAACTTTGGTAAGCTATCTAACATTACAAGACTTGATAAGCTTACTAGCATTATGGTACGATTTCTCGATAACTTAATAGATATTCAAGAATACCCGATGGACGCAACTGAATGGCCAACGAAGGGTTATAGATTCCTTGGCATTGGCATTTCAGATTTTGCTCACTTCCTTGCTAAGTCGGAGGCTAGATTGGGTACAGTCAAGAGTAAAGAGCTATCTCATAGATGGGCGGAGAGATTCCAATATGGTCTAATCAAAGCTTCAATGGAATTAGCTAAAGAACGTGGCGCTTGTGAATACTTCTACTTAACAGAATACTCGAAGGGTAAGTTGCCTATTGATACATATAATAAGAATGTAGATCAATTAGTGGATAATAAACTATTATGTGATTGGCCTGGATTAAGAAAAGATATTAAAAAGTATGGTATGAGAAATACTGCATTGTCTGCCATTCCACCAACTGCATCATCTTCTCTTGTAAGTAATTCTACACAGGGTATTGACCCAATTCAGAGTGTGACTGATACATTTGAGAGTGCATCTTATACAGTTAAGAGCTTAATACCAGATTATGATAAAGAAAAGTATTATATGAAGGCATGGTATATGCCAAACAATGATAGTTCCGAATACATCAAGTTAATGGCTATCCTTCAGAAGTTTATCGACCAAGGCATGAGTGTCAATCAATGGTATGATTTAACTAAGATTGAGGGGAAAGTTTTAGATAGTAATAGAGTAAAAAGAGACATCATTACCGCGTACAAGTATGGACTTAAGTCTTTATATTATATTCGTAGTAAGGATAAAGAAAACACAAGTGAAGTAATCGTATCTGGCTGTGAGTCAGGTGCTTGTTCAATATAGGAGTTATAGCATGAGTTGCAAAATATTTAGTTTAGGTGAAACAGTATATAGTAAGGGAACAACATTATTTCTTGGTGAGAATTCTTGTCATAGAAATATTCAAACATACCACGACCCAAAATACCCGTGGATTCTAGACTTTGCTGAAGAGATGCGTGCAATAGGAAACTGGAGTAAGAATGAAATTGATTTGAGTAAAGAGAAGAAAGACTTTGATAGTCTTGATGAAGCGGGTAGACATATTTATGAGGCGGGTTTAAAGTTCGCAATTACATTAGACTCCTGTGCAGGTCGCGCCCCATTACAACTATTCAATAACGGTGGTATTTCCAACAACCCAGAGTGGGAACTATATATAACGAATCATCAGAATAATGAGTTACTTCATTCTGAATCATATACTGAAATGGTAAGAGCTATCTATAATGATGTAGATAAGTTCATTGATTCTATTACTAGTGATGAACACATCCAAAAGAGGGCGGCAAGTATTCTAGGCGCATTTGATTGGGCGACCGATATCTTTGATAAGATGGATGCTAATGCAACATGTAATGCTAATAACATGGCTAAGATATACCCTGAAGTTGATGAGAAACTAATTAAGACTGCAATTTATAAAGCAGCGTTAGTTCTTAATATGTTCGAAGGTATTAGATTCTTCTGTACATTCGTTACTAATTGGAGTTTCTCTGAACAACCAACTAAATTGATGGCGGGTTCTAGTAATATCTTTAAGCTAATTGCGCGAGATGAAATGGTGCATTTAGATGTATTCCAAAGAGTACTTAAAATGTTAAGAACAGATAAGTCCGAAGGGTTCGTGGAGATTATAGAAGAACTAGAGGATGAAACTTATGATATGTTTGAGACAGCATACAAAGAAGAGATGGAGTGGGTTGAATACTTATTCAGTAAGGGTACACCTCTGATTGGTATGAATGAACATATTCTGAAAGAATACATGGACTATATCTTCGCAATACGCATGACCAACATTGGTTTAAATCCATCTAAGTTAGGCTTGAGTATTGGCAACAATCCATTACCGTGGGTTGAGAACTACCTTGATTCAAGCAATGTTAAGAGCGCACCACAAGAAATCGAATCTGTAAATTATATTGCCGCCATCGACTCGAGTAAAGATGAAGACTTCAGTATAGATGATTTATGATGAGCACTAATAAATATATTAATGGAATGGATATATAATGGCAAAAAATTTGAAAAGGAAGATATTGGTGAAAACTACGGTTTTATATATCGCATCACCAATACTGATAATGGGTATGATTATGTTGGAAGGAAGTATTTTTACACCAAACGTAAATTAAAACCATTGAAGGGCAAGAAACGAAAACGAATTAAAATAGTTGAAACCGATTGGGATTCTTACTATGGTTCGTCGAATAGACTTACCGCGGCTATTGAAGAGCTTGGTAAAGGGGTATTCAAAAGAGAAATTATCCATCTCTGTAAAACTCGTGGTGAGACCAACTACATGGAGATGTGGTATCAAGTTCAAGAAAATGTTCTATTACGAGAAGACAACTACAATGGCATTATCGCCATTAAACTAAACCACAATTCAGTCAAGAATCTTAGTATCCCTTAAGGGATACCTTTTTATATCCCTTAAGGGATACCTTTTTATATCCCTTTTTATTTGATGATAGCGCTGTACTTTCGCCGTAGTTATGATATAATATAACTATAAACAATAAAAAAGGATATAATATGAAAAGAAAAATTACTAAAAAACAAGAAGAGGCTCAAAGAAGGGCGGTTGATAACATGATGGGTAAACAAATTGTGGATGAGTTCTTTGAATACCTTGATAAGATTATTAATGAGAAAAAGTAATATGAACAGATCATTAATGTTAAAATAAATACGGTTTTGCACTTTACAAATGCATTAGAATATGATATAATATACATATAAAATAAAAAAAGGTGTTACTTTTAATAAAACGGAGACACAAAATGTTAGCAACAATTTATATTAGTCATAGTGAACATAACTGGGACGTTACAACTTATGTTGATGATTATGAATGGGAAGGTTTTTACGAAACCTTTACAACTAAATCAAAAGCATTAAAAGTCGCAAACAAAATCAAAAAAGAACTGTTTGAAACAGAAACAGAAATATCTGAAATTGAAATGATTATTGATTTTAAACACGGTCTTGAAAACGACATCAAATCTTTCAAAAGGTTGGTGGCATAATGAAACAAGAACGCGAAATTAATCTTTTGAAAATGCAACTTGAAACACAAAAGAAAATCAACAAAATTCAAGAATCAATGATATAATACGTAGTATAAAAGAATTAAATAAAGGAGTAAATGCTATGAATAATACTATAACTAGAAGTAAACTTAACGGTTATATTGTTGATACGGGTGGATTTAAAATTATCTACTCTATAACGGGTTCTGATACTATTGGTATGTTTTCTTATAAGTCTGGTATGTATAGAGATGTTGGCTTTGTATTACCTAGATTCGCCTAAACTAAAAAGGAGTTAGCATTATGTTAAGCATTAAACAATTCAACAGTAAGAAAAAACAAATAGAAAAAACAAACTTAAACGACTCGGACAAAGCATTTTTAACCAATTGGTTAAAGGGTGGATTAAACGGTCCGGACGAGTTATGTAAGCAAGAAATTCTATTACAGCAACAGCAACAACAACAATAAAGGAGTAAGTAAACATGTTAAAAGCAAACTATGTACGACCACAGATAACCAAAGAGGGGGCAACAGTAAGCAGCCTGTTTGATGAAAAGGCGTCCACACGACCTATGGTAACCAATACAACTAAGCAAGCAGAGTCAGCAGCTCTAGCAGTCAACTGTGCTGAGTTCTATGCTGGTGGTGGAGTTAAACGTATTATCACTCGTGAGGAAACCTTCGACAAAGCAAGTCCACAACTTAGAGAGTTCCTAAGCAAATAGAAATCGCTTTACTTTTGTGGTGATATAGGGTATAATAGAAGTATAGATGGTGTTCTCTTCTCTCTGCGTATTTCTCATTTAGGGACTTAACGTAGAGTGATATGGGAAACTCCGTAGATTTATCTAGGAATTTTAATGGTACAACGAGTTTGGCAATTTACTGAAAAGAGTTCTCAAAAAAAAATTTACCCGAGCAAAAAATATCGCAGTATCGGAAATGCGAATATACAAAAATTTTTCCGAAACATAAAAAAGGAAATATACACAATATGACAAATCAAACAGACACAACAGCATCACACCCTGCAGGCATTCTATTAGAGTCAGTCGGAAGTTATCTTGACAGTAACGGGATTCACCCCTTGTATGACACAGGTCTTCCTGATTTACATAAGGACATGACGGTTGCATACAGCGAGATAGAGTTCTTCGAGTTTGTCCAAATGATGACGGATAAGGACGTGGCACTATACAAAGTTGCCCTGAAGGAATACGCACCAACGAGCAAGCAAACGTTCGCATGGGTAGACGAGACATGGAGGAAGACAATATGAGTCATATAGTTACATTAGGGAACACCCAATACCATGTGGTCGAACGGAGTCCGTTCGAGTTCTACATTGCTGGGGATATGATACAGAACGTTGACGAGAAGAAAGACTCTGCTGTTACCCTCACTCAAATGAGTGAATACGTCTTTGAGACAATCAAGACGAACTTTGGGGCAACAGAGGAAAGAGTTATGGTCAAGAGCAAAAACGATACTTCTTCTACTAGTGGTTGAAAAAACCGAGAAAAGAGTAACGGGAAGCGTAATGAAGCAATACTGTGTAATGTTTCTAGATGGCACTGGGAAAACTATTCTGGGGCACAGCAAAGAAGATATTAAACAAAAATATGCCAACGTGAAGAGTGTATTTGTAATGGGAAGGAAATAAAGGAGAATTGATGTTAGAAGGAAATAGAACAAACGATATTAAGAGTGGACAGTCTGTGAAGTTTGATACCACAAAAACAACAACAAGTGCAAAGATGGTGAGTTACAGTATGCCAACAGAGGACATGATTGACAAGGATATTAATACACCACAGGACTTGATTGCATTTTGTGCAAGGGTAAGTAACCCAAGTGGTCAATTGAATAAGGAAACAAACGAGAAGTTGATTTCGTATTTGATTAAGCATAAACATTGGAGTCCTTTAGAGATGGTTTCGGCAACGATTGAGATTGAAACCACGAGGGATATTGGACGACAGATTCTAAGACATCGCTCGTTTAGTTTCCAGGAGTTTTCTCAACGGTATGCTGACCCTACTAAGGATATGGAGTTTATGTTAAGAGAGGCTCGTTTACAGGATACTAAGAACCGTCAGAACAGTATTGATACTGATGACGCAACGTTAAGTGCTATGTGGAGAATCAAACAAGAGAATGTTATTAAGACTGCTCTTGAAGCATATGACTTTGCTATTAAGAATGGTATTGCAAAAGAACAAGCACGAGTTGTATTGCCTGAGGGTAACACAATGAGTAGAATGTATATGAATGGGACGTTACGTAGTTGGGTTCATTACATTGAGTTAAGAAGTGCTAATGGGACTCAGAAAGAACACATTGAAGTTGCTCAAGCATGTGCTAGGGAAATTGCTAAAATATTCCCACTAATGCTTGAAATTCTTGAAGAAGTATAGTATAATAGATGTAATGATTAAATAAAAAGGAAATAGAATAATGAGTAAAACAGCAATTCCGTTTACTAAAGCGGCAAAAGATAAGAACGGTAATAAGACGAGTAAGAAGTCACTGAGTCACGGTTCGTTGAGATGTCAAAGACATCCAGGAAGTAAACGATGCACCAACGGGAGTATGAAGTAATGGAAGCATTTATAGTAGGAGCAGTGATTGGTACAGTATTATATTTACTGTGGGCAATACAAGATGAATTGAATCAAATTAAAGATATTTTATCGGACGATAAATAATGGAAATTGATTTGTATTGGTTCGCAACATCTTCACTGATAATGACTGCATACTATATCGGTCATCGTGTAGGATATAATGAAGCAACAGCAGATGTTATAGATATAATAGTTAAAGGAGATGGAAATGAGTCTAAATAGGACAGGAAATGGTTACTTAGTTGACCCAACAACGTGGTCGCTTGATGTGATGCACGAGATGGCAAAGGAAGATGATATTACATTAACAGAAAGTCAAGTGATGCAAATTGAAAAGGCACGGGAATACTATGATGAGAATTCAAGTGTACCACCAATCAGAACATTTGCGAAGTATGTAGGAATTGATAAAGGTAAACTATTCAAAGAATGGCTAACTGGTCCGTTGAAACCTATTACTAAGTATGGTGGATTGCCACAACCAACTGGTTGCGTGTAATATAGATTTAAGAGTAGTCTAGGACTTTGACCTAGACAAACATTGCGGGTATCGTATATTGGTTATTACCTTGGGTTTCCAACCCAAAGAGGTCAGTTCGATTCTGACTATCCGCTCCAAATTATGGTGTTGTTAGTATAACGGATTGTGATTCCGTTAATATGAGTTCGATTCTCATACGACACTCAAAGTTTAAAGCACTGGTGCCAGAGTGGTCCAATGGGACGGATTGCAAATCCGTAAAGCCGTGGGTTCGAATCCCTCCTAGTGCTCCAAGTTTAAAGTTCGGTTCGTCTATCGGTTAGGACTCTAGGTTTTCATCCTAGTAAGAGGGGTTCGATTCCCCTACCGAATGCCATTTTATGGTCCGGTAGCTCAGCTGGTTAGAGTGCCTGCCTGTCACGCAGGATGTCGAGGGTTCAAATCCCTTCCGGATCGCCAAGTTTAGAAGAGTCGCATAATGGTATTGCATCAGGTTGCTAACTTGACGACCGAAAGGTTATAAGGGTTCGAGTCCCTTCTCTTCTGCCAAATTAGTTGTATAGAAACTTTACTTTTTGACCAAAGTATAGTATAATAGAAGTATGAAACAAACTAAACTACAATCATTTCTTGAATCGTCTTTGAACATGTTCAGTGGGTTTGTAGTTGCTTTGTTGTTATGGATTTTCTGGATAGAACCAGTGTGGGAAATAGAAATGACTATTTTCGATAATCTAAAAATTAGTGCGATATTTACTGTCGCAGCCATTATCAGGGGGTATTTATGGAGAAGGTATTTTAACCATAAAATCTTTTTGTCTAAATAGTACACACATTATGAATACATTATTAAGGGAGGAAATTCATGTCTGAGTTACACATGGGTATTGAAATTGAAAAGAAAATGGATAGGAAACTATCCAAGCAAGCAAAGAAGTTATTAAAGGATTATTATTGTAAGGGGGACGAGAAGTCTCCTCAACAAGCATTTGCTCGTGCGTCTGTTGCGTATAGTTATGGTGATATGGAACTGGCTCAACGAGTTTATGATGCCGTATCTAAGGGGTGGTTTATGTTCTCATCCCCGATCCTATCAAATGCCCCAAGGCAGAACGAGAAAGTTAAAGCACTTCCTATCAGTTGTTTCTTAACATACGTAGACGATTCGTTACACGGTTTAATTGACCATACGTCAGAGTTACGTTGGTTATCCGTTAAGGGTGGTGGTGTAGGTGGTCATTGGTCAGACATTAGAGCAGTATCGGACATTGCTCCAGGTCCGATGCCGTTCTTACATACAGTTGATTCTGATATGACAGCATATCGTCAAGGTAGAACTCGTAAAGGTTCGTATGCAGCTTATATGGATATCAGTCACCCCGACATTATTGAGTTTATCAATATGCGTATTCCGACTGGTGACGTAAACCGTAAGAACTTAAACCTACATCACGCAGTAAACCTACCTGATGAATTTATGGAAGCGGTTGAAGTTGATTTGGATTGGGAATTGAAAGACCCAGACTCAGATGAAATCAGAGAGATAGTCTCAGCAAGAAAGTTATGGGAAACGGTATTAGAAACTAGATACAGAACTGGCGAACCATATCTTAACTTTATTGATACTGCTAATAGAGCATTGCCTCAGACTCAAAAGGATTTAGGATTAATGATTAATGGTAGTAACCTTTGTAACGAAATCCATCTTCCTACAAACGAAGAACGAACAGCAGTTTGTTGTCTATCGTCAGTTAATCTAGAGAAGTATGACGAATGGAAAGACACAAATATGGTTGCTGACTTAACTCGTTTCCTTGATAATGTATTACAATTCTTTATTGATAATGCTGGCGATGAAATTAGTAAAGCAAGATACAGTGCAGAACGTGAACGCAGTTTAGGTTTAGGTGCTATGGGATTCCACGCATACTTACAAAAGCATAACATTGCGTTTGAGTCAAGGGATGCTCTTGCTTTGAATACTAGAATCTTTAGAAACATTCAGAACAAGTCTATCGAAGAATCAATGCGTTTAGGTAAAGAAAAAGGCGAAGCACCAGATATGACAGGGACAGGTAGAAGAAATGCTCACCTGTTAGCAATTGCCCCAAATGCTAATTCAAGTATGATTGGTGGAACTTCCCCGAGTATTGAACCTTGGAAAGCAAATGCGTTTACATCAAGAACTCGTGTCGGATCTCATTTGAATAAGAATGCATTCTTAGAAAAGGTTCTTAAAAAGTTAGGTAAGAACGACGATGATACTTGGTCGAGCATTATTACATCTGGTGGTAGTGTTCAACATTTTGATTGGTTAGATGAGCATACAAAGAATGTATTTAAGACTGCGATTGAGATTGACCAAGATTGGGTTATCCGTCACGGTGGTGCTAGACAAAAGTATCTATGTCAAGGACAATCGTTAAACCTATTTTTCCCTGCAGGTGCTACTAAAGCATATCTACACACAGTACATTATGATGCTTGGAGGTTTGGTTGTAAAGGTTTATACTACCTAAGAACTGAAGCAAGTAACAGAGCAGAGAACGTTGCAGAGAAAATTGAAAGAGATAGATTAAAAGACCACAGTGAAATTGAAATGACACAAGATGAGTGTGTCAGTTGCCAAGGATAAATTATGAATGTAGTTATATACTCAAAGCCAAATTGCCCATTTTGTACGAAGGCAAAGAACTGGTTTAAAACCCATGGGTTTACATACACCGAAAACGTATTGTACACCGAAGACCAAATGTTAGCAATGTTCCAAAAGGTTCCAGGTGCTAGAAGTGTTCCTCAAATCTTTATTGATGATAAGTTGATAGGAACATATGATGACTTAATGGTAGTTGCCGACACCATTGTTAAGAAGACTGGGGGTGGTTTGATGGAGTTTTCTGAAACGTACAAACCATTTTACTATCCATGGGCAGTTGAACTAACAACTAATCATGAGTCAATGCACTGGATTGA
>Ga0233443_1000537_pt1 | contig 40928 bp, 40 predicted proteins | sample SI_123_September_2_FD_182784 | JGI IMG/M metagenome (GOLD analysis project Ga0233443, IMG submission 182784) | Seawater microbial communities from Saanich Inlet, British Columbia, Canada - SI_123_September2016_200_MG | ecosystem: Environmental > Aquatic > Marine > Inlet | place: Canada: British...
CGGCAACAGTAGCCGTAAATTTATGGAGTAAACGCATTATTTGAGTGTATTGTTTTCTTGGATATAGGGTTGGGGAGTATTTCGATATCTCGATTTGGCGATGAATGGTTTGGGGTTGATGATCTAAGGTGGGAGGTCGCCTCTTCGGAATTCATTGCATCGATTGCCTCCGGCAATGATTGATATACTTAAAGCATGCTAAATACAGATAGATACTGGAATTTTGAATCGTTAATAAAGCAGTCGAAAGCTATTGAAGGCAAATGGGTGGAATCTTTAGCCTCACGGGAAATCCCTCCTTATGATGCGCAGAAGCAAAAGTCTTTTTTTGGATTGTTGATTGAAGAGTGCCTTGGCATTGCTCCCAATACGCGCGCCGAACCTGATATATCCGATTTAGGAATTGAAATAAAGGTGTCAGGTTTTAAACAGCTTTCTGGGGAAGGTGGTCTTAATGCAAAAGAGCGCTTGGTTTTTGGATTAATCGATTATTTGGATGTGGCAAAGAGTGAAAGGCTCGTGGACTTGAAAATCTGGAATAAAATAAAAAGGCAGCTCATTTTTATTTATGAATACAAAAAATCGATGAATGTGCGTTTTGTGCATTCTTTTTTATGGGAGCCTTCAGGTCAAGAAGTGGCTATATTAGAGGCAGATTATGCCATTCTGCGAACCGCCGTTATTCAGGGTGAGCATCTTTCGGGTAAGGGCTTTTCGGCACTAGATAATTTCCCGAAGCACCCCGGGAAGCATTACTCGAAATATCGTTCTGCGGGGCGGCAAGGCCTCGTTCCGCCCAGCAGCGAAGTCTCGCAGCATCCCGTACTCCATGATGCGGAGAAGCGTGGGTTAGGTATAAAAAACAGGTTTTTCACAAAGGTGGTCGCTGAGCAAATTGGTGCGCCTATGCTCAAATCGGGTAGTTCCGTTTGGATTGACCGTCGCGATTTTTTTCGTCATTTGCCAGAATAAATCAGAACTAATCAATTTGATCTTGATTTACTGATCTTGTAAAGTATGATCTGTTTTGAACAAACAGGATTGACATGAGAAAAGAAAAATTAACAGCCATCGACTTTTTCTGCGGCGCAGGAGGCTTTTCAGAAGGCTTGCGTCAGCAAGGGTTTAGCGTAATCAAAGGGTTTGACAATTGGCGCCCTGCCCTGATGAGCCATAATCTTAATCACGACCTCGAGGACAGCGTCTTTGACATTCTAGCTCTCGAAAACGCAAATCCCGAAGAGATTGCGGCCGACAATCTTGAATTTGTTCCCGACTCGGCCGTCGTCGTTGGCAGCCCGCCATGTGTTTCTTTTTCGATGGCCAATAAAGCTGGCAAGGCGGCAAAGGGTCTAGGAATCCGTCTTATTGAGGCTTACTTGCGTACGGTTGCCGTCAAGAAGCATAAGCCCGGCAGTGTCTTGCAAGCTTGGCTCATGGAAAATGTTCCAAACTCGAGAAACTTTGTGAAAGAGATTTACACCTTCTCTAATCTAAAGTTAGGTCATTGGGCAAAATCGATTGGTAAACAACCCTCTGATGTGGCGTTGCGCGTAAGAAACAATGGCGCCGTCCTGTGTGCTGCTGATTACGGTTCTCCACAACGGCGTGAGCGTTTTGTTTGTGGTGAGTGGGTTGCCTCGGGTGAATTTCCTCAGCCGCCCGTCACTCATCAACCAGATAGTTATGTGAAGCTCGGCGATATCTTAAGCGCGATGCCGAGCCCAATTCTGAAGCAGTCGTCCCGAAAGAAATTTGTTGACCCTAATTACCCCCAATTCAAAATGAAGGGAAAGGATTTAGGCGATCAGTTTTACGATACAGGCGTTTATCGAGTTGAATGGCGTAGTGCAAAATACGCAAAAACCAATCACCCATTTATGGGTCGTATGGGTTTTCCTGAACATCTGCACAAGCCATGCCGCACGATTATGGCAACTCGATCCGCCTCGACTCGTGAGGCACTCATTTTTCCATCTGAATATAAGCGCCGAGGAGATGGCGAGTACCGCTTGCCTACAGTGCGGGAAGCAGCCACCTTGATGGGTTTCCCTTGGGCTTATCAGTTCCTGGGTAGCGAGGGCACAAAGTGGAAGCAAATCGGCAATGCCGTTTGTCCACAAATGAGTGCAGCGCTTGCGGCTCATATTCGCATTTTGATGGGGAAGCGGCAATTAAAGCCATCTATGGACAGTTTGTTGGCTCACGGTGTTGTTGATAATTTAAATACATTTCAACCGAGAGTGTTTGACAAGCCGCCTAAGAAAAAGAAGGGCGCTAAGTTCCGTCGCCACCCATTTAAGTCAGGCAATATTACGATTGCGTTGACAAATTTCTTGCCTAATCCTGATGGCAAGGGTGGCACAACACCTGGCGAGCGCTGGTATCCGGTGGCTTTCTTGGGCGCAGGGAAGAGCTATTCTGTGCAGTTGCTTGGCGAAGAGAATCAGAATGCCGCAGAAGCGTTGCTGCAGAATCGTATGGGCCGTGCATCAATGAGTCGTTTTAAGAAAGAACTCAATCGACGATTTTTGGTCAATCTGTCTACAGGTGATCATTTACAAAAGGTGTTGCAAGAGAACCGCAGCCTGAAGGGTTGCCCGCACCCTGTTGACTTAATCGACGAGATGGCCGAATTTATGGTCGCCCAATGTAACGGCGAATCTCTAGAGCGAGTTTCGGGTGAACAAATCTTGGCCAAAGGAGAGGTCCCGTTGCAGCAGGTCATGGCCGTATATGCCATCTCAAGCTTAGTGGAGCGTATTACGGGAAGTCACAACTGGAAGCAAATCTCGACAGAGGCGAAAAAGTCTTGGCGAGTACTTCCGTTGGTTCAGAAAGCCTTGCCGTTGAAGTAATAGACAATCAATAACTCGGCAAAACCCCCAACTCCCGGGCCACTTTCTCAACATACCGATCCGTCATCCCGCTCACATAATCGCAAACAGCGCGGTCGTTTGAATCGGCGGTTTCGAAATACCGTTTGGGGACTTTGCTTAAATCATTCTGCAGAGCGCAGAATAAGTGCTCAAGCAAATCCGTTGAGCGGCGGATGTGCCAATTGACCTCATCTCGGAAATAGAGGTGCTCATACAAATACTTGTGCAAAGCGCCGACCTGCTTGGCGAAATCAGGTGAATGCCCGATCAGCGGTTTTGAGCAAGTTTGCGCGGCGTGCGTGTCGCTTGGCTTGAATTCGTCAAGCCGGCGCTGAGTCTCGATTTGCAAATCGCCGATGGTTTGGCCGAGCAATTCATTTGCCGTGCGGCGCCACAGAAGTTGGCCATCTTTAAGGTTGGGGTGTCGTTTGCGAGATTCAGCTAGGCTGCGATTCCAGAGCTCAAGATGCTCATCCATGTGCATCGGGTCAAGGATGCCCTCGCGCAACCCATCATCAACATCATGAAAGTGATAGGCCGTCGAATCGGCGTGGTCGACAAGCATGGCTTCAAGCGAGGGGTGTCGCAAAGTCTCTCCAGAATCGGCGTCTTCTATTTCTTGATGCTTTTTGAGCCCCTCTTTAACCTCGTGCGTCAGATTGAGCCCAAGATAGTCAGGGGATCGATTTTCCAAAACATCAACCACTCGCAACGATTGCTTGTTGTGCGAAAAACCGCCCGCGTCTTGCATCAAAGCGTTGAGCGCGCGCTCGCCCGCATGACCAAACGGCGCGTGCCCCAAATCGTGCGAAATCGCCAATGCCTCGCACAAGGGCTCATTTAAATTCAGCGCGGACGCCAACGAGCGCGACACTTGCTGGACCTCAAGAGAGTGTGTCATCCGTGTGCGCTGATTGTCGCCAACATGGTTGATGAAAACCTGCGTTTTGTACATCATGCGCCGAAATGCTTTTGAATGGATAATCCGATCACGGTCGCGCTCAAACCGCGTGCGCCAGGCATCGGGGATCTCGGCGAACTCCCGCCCACGCGATTCAGACGACTGCAACGCTGCAGGATGCAATTGTTGCGCTTCAAGAGCCTCTTTTTCCAAGCGATTCATACGGGAAGGATACCGAGAATCCGAGAATTCCGCTAAACTTCCTCGCTACGGAATACGCGGCCCCCCGCTGTTTTTACGCCATGATTCTCCTCCTCGAAGACGAGCTCACTCCAGACCGCCGCAAGACGGTCATGGATGGCATCTCGTCATGGGCCGAATCGCGCTGCGTCACGGTAAAAATGGCCGGCCCAAGCATGATTCATACTCTGCAAGTCGTGCTACACAAAGGCCTTGCGCAAGACGCGCTTGCTGACGAGGCGCGCGCACTTGATGGCGTCCGTGCGGTGCTTACGCCAGACCGGCCTTGCTTCCGGGTGTCTCTGCAAGACCACGATTCGACAGTCATCAAGCTCGGCGAGGGCATTTTTGGTGGCTCGCACGCTGCGGCTATCGCGGGCCCATGCTCCGTCGAAGATTTCGATTCGCTCATAACTCTCGCCCACAAGCTCAAAAAAGCGGGCGCTACGGCTCTGCGAGGGGGGGCTTTTAAGCCGCGCACCTCGCCTTACAATTTTCAGGGTTTGGGGCAAAAAGGCCTCGAAATTCTCGATGCCGTCCGCCGCGAATCGGGCCTGCCAGTGGTCACCGAAGTCATGGATACCCGCGATATTGGTCTCGTCGCACAGCATGCTGATTGCCTGCAAATTGGCTCGCGCAACATGATGAATTACAGCCTCCTCAAAGAGGCTGGTCGCGCCGGAATGCCCGTTTTGCTCAAGCGCGGCATGAGCGCCACCCTCGAAGAATTCGTTTTGGCCGCTGAGTATCTAGCCGACGGCGGATGCACCGAGATTTTGCTCTGCGAGCGCGGCCTGCGTCATTTCGACCCTGCTATGCGCAATTTGCTCGATCTTTCCGCCGTGCCCGCGTTGAAAGAACGCACGCATTTGCCTGTCGTCGTCGATCCATCCCACGGCACAGGGCGCGCTAGCTTGGTTCCATCCATGATGGCCGCCGCCGCAGCTGCGGGTGCCGATGGTTTCCTGGTCGAGGTTCACCCTCAGCCCGCCGAGTCGATTTCCGATGCGGGGCAGGCCCTTTCGCTTGACGAGTTCGAAACCGCCTTACACTCCACAAGCGCGGTATTAACTGCGATGGGCCGCACACTAAGCGTTGGCGCAGGGTCAAAACCCGTCATGGCGTCCAACCAACCCAACGCAAGCGAGGCCCTTTCCTCATGACCCAACGCCCAACCGTCATCGCTGGCAACTGGAAGATGCACTTCACCAAGCGCACGGCCTCGCGCCTTGCTCGTGAAGTCGTCGCAATGCACAACGCGCATCCACAAAGCGAGTGCATTGTTTTCCCCACATTTGTCCATCTTGAGCATGTCCGCCGCAATCTAAAAAATTCTGGCGTGGTTCTCGGTGCGCAAAACTGCCACGAAGCCAAAACGGGCGCATGCACGGGCGAAATCAGCCCCTACATGCTGCGAGACATGGGCGCGGAAGTCGTCCTTGTGGGCCATAGTGAGCGCCGCCATGATTTTGGCGAAAGCGATGAGCGGCTTGCCAAAAAGCTTAAAACTGCGCTTCGAGCCAAGCTTGATGTCATCCTTTGCATCGGCGAAACGCAGGCTGAGCGCGAATCTGGCGATACTTTTGTCGTCCTTGCTCGCCAGATGGCTGCCCTAAAGGGTGTCAAGGCCGAGCTTGCCCCGCGCATTCGCATTGCTTATGAGCCTGTTTGGGCCATCGGCACTGGCCTGACCGCCACCCCTGAAATTGCCCAAGAGGCACACGCTGAAACGCGTCGGCTGATTGCCGAGCATTTCGGCCCCGACGCCGCCGCAACCATGCCGATTCTTTACGGTGGTAGCGTCAAACCCGCCAATGTCACCGAATTGCTTGCGCAGCCCGATATTGACGGCGCGCTGGTCGGCGGCGCTTCCCTGACCATCGAAAACTTCGGGCCGCTGCTTTCTGCGGCTCCTAAATAACGCAGCACTAAGCTCATGATCGAGTTCCTCCTTTACACACTTTTCTTCCTTTCCGCGCTTCTCCTTGTTCTTGTGATTCTTTTGCAAGAAGGCAAGGGCGGCGGCCTTTCTGACGCCTTTGGTGGCGGTGGAGCCCAAACTTTTGGCGTACGCTCAGGCGGCATCAACAAGTTCACCTTCACGCTGTTTGCTGTTTTCATCATGTCAGCGATGGCTCTGCACTGGACGGGCGGCGACTTAGATTCTGGCTCCGTGATGTCGACTGACCCAGCGGCTAATGCACCAGGCACCGCTCCGATTTCTGCGCCTGCCGTGCCAGCTCCCGTAGTTCCAGCTAGCAATTAACTAGCCATGAGTCTCGCGTCAGCCGAGCCAATGATGACCGTCAATCAACAAGCCGAGCGCACACTTGAGTTGCTGCGTGCTTCAGATGCTTTGCTCGAGGGGCATTTTTTGCTTTCATCTGGCCGGCACGCAGGGCGCTACATTCAGTGCGCGCGTTTGCTGCAATATCCAGAGCGCGCCGCCGAGGCTTGCTCGATGTTGGCGGCCCGCATTCGTGAAACGGCAGCTTTTGATGTCGTCGTCGGCCCTGCGATGGGTGCGGTCACGATGGGCTATGAGCTCGCGCGGGCCATGGGCACGCGCGGTTTATTTGCTGAGCGTGTGCAGGGTGGTTTTGCTTTGCGCCGCGGTTTTGAGATTCAACCAGGCGAGCGAGTTCTGGTTGCCGAAGATGTCGTAACCACGGGCAAGAGCGTCAAAGAAGTACTCGTCATGCTGACCGAAATGGGCGTGACCGACATGGCTGTCGCTTCTTTGGTGAATCGCTCTGGTGTTGATAACCCCTTCGCTGATTTTGGCGAAAATGGCGTGCCTTATTTCAGTTTAGTGCCGCTCGATGTGCCAAATTGGTCGGCTGACGAGTGCCCTCTTTGCACAGATGATTCCCAAGGGCCGGCAATTAAGCCAGGCAGTCGACCCGGGCTTTAAAGGCCTCTGCCGGTGCGCAATCGCGATTTGATTGAGATTTCATAAAATGACTTTACGCAGTATGACCGGTTTTGGGCGTGGTAGCACAACCAATAAACATGCCTCAGTCGAGGTCGAGATTCGATCCGTTAACGGCAAGGGCTTGTCACTAAAAATGCGCCTGCCCAACGACCGCATGGAGCTTGAGCCAAAGCTCGACACCCTCGTGCGCAAGCAGATTGAGCGCGGAAGTCTTCAGAGCCAGATCAAAATTCGTCGCTTGACTCATGTCGCTGCAGCACTTGACCATGATGTCCTCAAACGATATTTGACTGAGTGGCGCGCCCTTGAGGTTGAGCTGGGTTTGGCGCAACGCGACCCCGATTTGTCACAGCTCTTGGCTTTGCCGGGCGCGTATGAAGCGGCGCAAGAAAAACCGGTGGTTACCCGGGCAATCGCATCCGCAACGCTGGCTGCTTTTGATGAAGCGGTTTCGCAGCTTGTCGGCGCGCGCCAAAAAGAGGGCAAGCGTCTCGCGAAAGAGTTGCTCCGTTTGGTGAGTCGCATCGACCGCCTACGGAAGTCGATTGAGAAGTATCTCCCTCAATCTCGCAAGGCTGCGGCTGCGCGGCTCGAAGAGCGTGTAACGAGTGCTTTAAATGCGGCCGGAAAAGATCGTGGCGATTTAGATTTATCACGCGAGCTGGTCGCCTTGGCTGAGCGAGCTGATGTCCAAGAAGAGATAGCTCGTCTTGAAATTCATGCTGAGCGTTTGCGCAATACCATTCAGGCGGGTGGGCCTTGTGGCCGCGAGATTGAATTTATGATTCAAGAATGCCATCGCGAAGTGACGACTCTCGGCAATAAATCCTCAGACAGTAAATTGAGCGAATTCGTTGTTGCGCTCAAGATGGTCGTCCAGCAACTTAAAGAACAAGTCGCAAATGTCGAATAAGCGAGGCCGCATGTTGATTGTTTCGGGGCCGACCGCCTCAGGCAAATCTACGCTTTGGCGGCGCCTTGTTTTGCATGAGCAAGTTACATTTTCGGTTTCGGCGACTACGCGGCAAATGCGACGCGGCGAGGTTGATGGCCGAGATTACCAATTTTTGGCAAAAGACAAATTCGAGCAACTCGTGGCAGATGGCGCTTTCCTTGAATACGCCGAGGTTCATGGCTGCTACTACGGCACCTTGCGTGAAAATGTCGAGTCGGCAATTGATGCTGGGCTAGATATCGTCCTTGAAATCGATGTCGAGGGCGCGCGGCAATTGCGTGAATGTGATTTGCCGCAGGTGAGTCTGTTTGTAAACCCACCGAGCCTTGAGGTCTTAGCCCAACGCCTGCGCGACCGCGGCACCGAAACCGAAGAGCAGATGGCGCGGCGGCTGAGTGTCGTCGAGCGCGAGATGGCTTGTGCGAATCAATATGACCATGTGGTGGTCAACAATGACCTTGAGCAAATGATTGCCGAGGTGGGTGACATTTTGGAGATACAAATTCCATGAGCAAAATTTTACTTGGGGTTACGGGTTCGGCGGCATGCTTCAAAGCGGTTGCCATTGCATCTGCATTGACAAAATTAGGGCACGAGGTGCAAGTGGTTTTGACGCCCGCTGCCGCGCGCTTTGTGACGCCACTTCAGTTCTCTTGCGTAACCGGAATTCGCGCACTCGACGACGAGTGGGCGGGCGCGGATCCAGCAGGCATGGATCACATTTCTCTTGCTCGGTGGGCTGATGCATTAATCATCGCGCCCGCAACGGCCGACACAATCGGTTGGCTTGCTCACGGCATGGCCCCGGGTTTGCTTGGCTCGCTTGCACTTGCCTTTAGCACGACTGGCCCACGCGCGGTCGCTCCCGCCATGAACCCGCAAATGTGGTCAAATCCATCAGTAGAGCGCAACATAGAGCAATTAGCTTCCGACGGGTGGCAGATCTTCGGCCCAGCCCAAGGCGATACAGCTTGTGGCGAAACGGGCCCAGGTCGCTTTCTTGAGGCTGACGAAGTCGTTACTCTCGCTTTGTCTCTGCTATGAGAGTCTTAGTCACCGCGGGGCCAACGCGCGAAGCCATCGACCCCGTGCGTTTTTTAGGAAACCGCTCAAGCGGTTTGATGGGTGCCGAATTGACTCGCGCATTGCTCGTCGCTGGGCACGATGTCGTCCTTGTGCACGGGCCTCTTTCTGTAGAACTTCCGCAGAGTGATGGCGCGAGCCTGATTACGGTTGCGGTCGAAAGCGCACTTGAGATGCTGGCCTCGTGTCAGCAACATTGGCCGTCATGTGATGCGCTATTTGCTGTTGCTGCCGTTGCCGATTACCGCCCCGCTCAGGTTGCTGCGCAAAAGCTGAAACGATCTGCTGATCATGAGATGACACTTCAGCTAGTGCCGAACCCAGACATCGTGGCGACCTTGGCTCAAGAAAAAGGGCATCGACTGGTTTTAGGGTTTGCGCTAGAAACGACAGATGCTGAAACCCGGCTAGCAGAGGCTCGTCGAAAAAAAGCGGCAAAAAATCTAGATTGGGTGGTCGCCAATGGCGCCGAAGCTCAAGGTGCAACGGAATCAGAAGTTTCGCTCATTGGCCCAGATGATTCAGTCACGACGCTTGGGCCGTTGGCAAAAAACACTTTGGCGCGCGAAATTGTGAGCCTTATTTTTGCTTAGAGAGCGGTTAGTTTTAGGTCGGCTCATCCCCTGACCACAAAACCTAGGGCAATCAGCGTAAAAACAGCGCAGGAGCCCTAAAAGTGGTCGCTATTGGGGATTTCGCTTTTGAATTCCCACACCCTTTTTTCTACGATTAAGTTCACATCGTGCCCACAAAATCTAAGAAAACTACCGCGAGCCGAAATAAGGCTGCGCAGAAAGCATCCAAGGCGAAAGCCAAGGCCAAAATTAAAGCTGCGGCTAAGTCAGCTAAGTCTCGAGCTCGAGCTTCGAAAACTCGTGCCAAGGCGGCAAAGGGTCGCAGCGCTGCCGTTTCGCGTGCTCGCAAGCGCACCTCAGCAGGCGACAATTTATCGTTTGCCGCTTTGGGCTTCAACACTGTTTTCGGTTCGCTCAAGGGGCTTATTCTTGGGGTGGCAGCTGGTCTAGCTTGGGTGGCGTCCCAAACCTGGAAACTGCTGCAAGGCGAAAACGCGCGCCAGCCACTCGGTATGGTTTTGTCGGCCATTTCCATTTTTACTTTCGTTGCGTTAATCGATTACGACGGCACAACCAACATCTGCGGTCGCATTGGCAATAACCTCGCCGAACAGCTTCTCGTCCTCGTCGGGATGGGCGCGTTTTTGGCACCAGCCTTTGGCGTCTTTTGGGGTGTTGCGCGGTTGATGCGCGATGAGCCATCGGGCGCGGCGACGGTCAAACTTATCGGTGTTTTGATCTTGACTTTGACGGCGTCATTGTCTGCTCACGCCTTGGGCAATGTTGAGCCGACCAATACCTTCCCATATGGTCAAGGCGGCTGGCTTGGCGAATTGCTTTACCCGCCACTCATGACATCGCTTGGCGGCTTTGGCGTGTCATTGCTTTTGGTTTTACTTGGCGCCGTTTCCAGTTTGCTGGCGACCGAGTGGGCTTTTGTGCCGCTCTTCCAAGATTTGGTGCGAGGTGCGCGCGACAAGGCTCAGCCAGATTTGCCTTTAACGGCTCGCAAGCGCAGTTTGCGCGAGCAAGCAGCCGAAAGTCACGAGCGCACGGTTACGGGCTTTGACCGTTTTTGGTCCGTCATCAAGACAGTCTTTTCTTCTCACCATGCAAAAGATGATGCCGATATGCCCGTTACTCTTTCGGGCGAGCAGGCGGGCCTACCTTTTTCCAAGGAAGACGCCGCAAATGAAGAAACCGCCAAAGAGCGCCCTGAAATCGCCGTTGAGATGGCCGTCTCAGAGCCAGCCGAGCCAGCCGAGCCAGCCGTAACGCCAGACCCGGTCAAGCCGAGGCCCGAAATCAAGATCGAGCAACCTGGGCATGAGCTCACGCGGCCCGAAGTCGTCGCCGAACCCGCTGTCGTCATTGCTCAAGACGCCGAGGTGGTCGAAGAGGGCCCACGCGCGCCGCAACCACAACCGGTGCTTGCCTCGTTGCCGCCCGAAAGCATTTTGGTCATCGGCAAAAAGCGTGATCAAAGCAAATTAATGGAAGAAGTCAAAGAGCGCGGCAATCAATTGCAGAGCGTTTTCGAAGCCTTTGGTTTGCCCGCCAATGTCATCGGCGCCAAGCGCGGGCCAACGCTGACTTTGTTTGAGGTTCAACTCGACACGGGCATTTCTGTCAAAAAACTCAAATCGCAGCGCGACGACATTGCGGTTTCGCTTGGCGTCCAAGAGGGCGTTCGTATCGTTTACCCATTGCCAGGCAAAACGACGGTTGGCGTTGAGGTGCCTAATATTAATCGTGAAAATGTCACGCTCAACGATGTCTATCAAGGTGTCGAAAAGCGTTGGTCTAAAATTAAATTGCCGGCCGTCCTTGGTCGCGGAACGCTTGGCGATGCCGCTGTCGAAGATTTAACCAAAATGCCGCACATGCTTATTGCGGGCACAACGGGCTCAGGTAAATCGGTTTGCGTCAACAGCATTTTGGTTTCGATGTTGATGACTCGTAAGCCAGATCAGCTGCGGCTTCTGCTTATCGACCCTAAGCAGGTTGAGTTGCAACTTTATCAAGACATCCCGCACTTGATGTGCCCTGTCGTGACAGATATGCGCCGCGCGGCATTTGTTTTGAATTGGGCGATGCGCGAGATGGACGAGCGTTTGCATGTTTTCCAAAAAGCAGGCGTACGCAATATTACGGATTACAATGATTTGGGCGTGCGCAAATTAAAAGAGCGCGTTGGCGAGCAATACGACCCCGAAGATTTCCCGAAATCCATGCCCTATGTGGTGATTGTGATTGATGAGCTTGCTGACTTGATGATTCAGGCACGCAAAGAAGTAGAGATGGCGATTGCGCGTATTGCCGCTAAGGCGCGCGCGGCGGGTTTGCACATGTTGGTCGCGACGCAACGGCCTTCGACCGATGTCGTGACGGGCTTGATTAAAACCAACATGCCGGTGCGGATGGCCTTCCGTGTTTCGTCGGGTATTGACAGCCGCGTGATTCTTGATGACAGCGGTGCTGAGGTTTTGCTCGGCAATGGCGACTTTTTGTACCGTCCTCCAGGCTCTGCAACATTGGTGCGCGGGCAAGGTTGCTTCGTAAGTGAAGACGAGGTCCGCGAAGTGTGCGACCACTTGCGCAAAAACGGCAAGCCCGAATATCTCGAAGAACTGGTCGCTGGCCCAGGTGCTGCTGGAGAAGGAGGCCCCGTTGACGACCCGCTCTTTGGCGATGCCGTTCGCATTGTTTTGAAATCGGGGCGTGGCTCAGCCTCGCTTTTGCAGCGCGCACTTTCTGTGGGCTACACCCGCGGAAGCCGCCTCGTTGACATCATGACTGAACAGGGCATTTTGGGGCCGCATGTCGGCTCAAAGGCCCGCGAAATTTTAATGACCGTCGAGCAATTCGAAGAAGCATTCCCTCAATATGCCGAAAAATAATATCCGTGAGATTCGTGTTGCCTTGGTTCACTTGGGCTGCGCGCGCAATTTAATTGACTCGGAAAACATCCTCGGCCGTTTGGGCGAAGAAGGTTTTGCGCTTACTGGCGATGTTGCCGTAGCTGATGTGGGCATTTTGAATACTTGCTCTTTCATTGGGCCTGCGCGCGAAGAAAGCGAGTCGGCCATTCGCGATTTGCTCGAACGCAAAAAATCAGGCACGATGCGCGCGGTGATTGTCGCGGGTTGCTTGCCCGAAAAATTTCGCGATGAAATCGTCGGCCGTTTCCCCGAAGTTGATGCGTTTCTGGGCTTGAGTGACTACTCCAACATTGCACGCATTGTGCAAGAAGTGCTCAAGGGTCGCAAAATCACAGAGGCGACTGGCGGTCGCGCGCCGCAGCGACAGGGTGAGTTGTTGCGCTTGCTTCAAACACCGCGCTCCTACGCCTATTTGCGGCCAAGCCATGGCTGCGACCACGAGTGTGCGTTTTGCATTATTCCTGATATCCGTGGCAAGCAGGCGAGCAAGCCCGTTGCGACGGTCGTAGAAGAAGTGAAAAATCTCGTTGGTCAAGGGGTGTGCGAAATCGTAATGGTCGCGGAAGACACCACGGGTTACGGTGTTGACGGCGGTGCTGGTGCGGCGCGGCTACCTGAGTTGGTTGAGTCGATGGCCGCCGTCGACGACCTGAAATGGCTACGCGTGATGTATGCCTACCCAAATTCGTTTCCATGGCGTCTCACGGAAGTCATGCGCGAGTCTAAAACGGTGGTGCCTTATCTAGACATCCCGATCCAACATATTTCAACGCGCGTCCTCAAGCGGATGAAGCGCGGTGGCAGTTCTGATTCTGTGCGCAAATTACTCCAGCGTTTGCGAGACGAGGTGCCCGGGATTACTTTGCGTACAACGGTTTTGGTTGGCCATCCTGGCGAAGGCGAGGCCGAGTTTGAAGAGCTGCTTACTTTTCTCGCTGAATTTCGATTTGAGCGTCTTGGTGCATTTCCGTTTTCACCTGAATCCGGAACCATCGCAGGGGCTGACGACGATCGTTGCTCACCCGAAGAGGCGCAAGATCGTGTCCGCCGCGTGATGGAACAGCAGCAGGGCATTCACGCCGCATGTCAGCAGGCGCGCGTTGGCACTGAGTTTGATGTGCTCGTTGACGGCAGTGACGGCGACTGGGCCCTGGCTCGAAGTTTTGCTGAAGCGCCCGAAGAAGACTCTTTGATTTTGGTTCCTGACCCCGAACATCGCTTTAGCACGGGTTCGATGCTGCGAGTCGAGGCGACAGAGGTGACCGAAGATGGTTACGATTTGATTGCCGTGCCCGTAATCGCGACGACCTCATGAAATTTCCCGTCCAACAAATTCCTAATTTCATCACCTACAGCCGATTGTTGTTGGCGATAGCTTCGTTTTGGTTTATGGGCGAGTTGGGCTTGGCTGAAACGGCCGCAGAGCGATACGATGCTGGGTTTTGGGCGTTTTGGTTATTTCTAATAGCAGTTGTCACCGACTTTTTAGACGGATGGCTTGCCCGCCGCAACAACTGGGTTAGCTTGGTCGGCCGTGTGGCCGACCCTGTTGTCGACAAGGTCTTGATGCTCGGCTCTTTGGTTTATTTGGCCTCGGCAAAAAATTTAGGTGAGCAAGTTATTCCATATTTAGATACGCCAGCCGGCAATCTCATCCCAGGTGATGGGCTAGCCTTGATGCCCGTTTGGGCTGTTGTGCTCATGCTCGCACGAGAGTTTTTAGTGACGGCTATTCGCGGTCTAATGGAAACTCAGGGCAAGCCTTTCGGTGCAGATTGGTTTGGCAAATGGAAATTGACGGCGCAGGCCTTTTTTGTTGCCGTGCCATTAGGCGTTGAGGCACACGCACCAGACACTCTGTTTATGCCTTTTCTTTACTGGTTGCGCGAGCCACACATTTACGCGGGTATCTTTTGGGCAATGATGCTTTTGACCGCTTATTCTGGCGTGAATTACATCGTGCGCGCAGCGCGCACTTTGAGCAGCACTGAGGTTTAACCTAATGCCCGACCCACTCAACGAGCTAGAGTTTCTTTTCGACACCCTCGATTTACTGCCAGCCGCTGAGCGTGTGCAAGCTGCGCATCGCATGCGTCTATGGGCCGCGGCTCAAGCCGAAGCCGTGCCTTTGCCTGATGCTGGTTTGCCGAGCCAATACGGCATGATTGGCGAGTCGACTGCAATGCAGACCGTTTTCAAGCTTCTAGGTCGCATGGTGCGTACGGATGCACCCGTTTTAGTGCTTGGCGAAAGCGGTACGGGCAAAGAACTCGTTGCCCGCGCTCTACATGATGGTGGTGCGCGTCGCAAATCCCCTTTTGTCGCCGTTAACTGCGCCGCCATTTCACCACAATTACTTGAGAGTGAGCTGTTTGGCCATGTTAAGGGTTCCTTTACAGGCGCCCACCGTGATCGAAAAGGCTACGCTGAGGCTGCCGATGGCGGCACACTTTTTCTTGATGAGATCGGCGATATGCAATCTGATTTGCAAGCTAAGTTGTTGCGCTTTCTGCAAGCCGGCGAAATCAGACCCGTTGGCGGTAATGTCATCAAGCATGTCAATGTGCGCATCGTCGCGGCTACAAACCAAGACTTACTTCAAAATGCACGAGCCGGTGCTTTTCGCGAAGACCTTTATTACCGCCTGGCAGTATTAGTGCTCAACCTTCCAGCATTGCGTGAGCGCGAAGGCGATGTCGCTTTGCTCGCTCAACACATTTTGGCGCACAATGAAAAAGACAACTTGCCGACGGGTAAGCTGTCTAAGTCAGCAGTCGAATTGCTTGTTGGTTTTGATTGGCCCGGAAATATCAGGCAATTGCAAAACGAGCTCACTCGTGCTGCGGCTTTTGCTACAGAGGGCATTTTAGAGCCCGAGCATTTTTCGGCGGATTTAACGAAATAGGGCTTTAGAGGCCTTTATTTCGTGAATGGGGCAAGCATTTTAATCGCAAAAGAAAGCCCAACAACCAAAACACCCACAACGATGGTTGCAGCGCTTAGGTCAAAAATAAACCGGCGATCCCAGCGTTTGCGTAGTTGGTAAAGCTGCTCAATCTCGTCGCGGTGTCGGAACTCACCCTTCCAGGGGAAGCGGTCTTTGGCCATTTCTGGCTCGACCTGGTCGCGCAATTCAGCGAGCGTTTCTTCAAGCTTTGCGGTACGATACCGCTCAAGTAGCTCGTATTTACGATCAGTCTCTTGTGCGATAGTCGGCATTAGGCAATCGTGGCAAAAGTACGAATGAAGAAGATCGTGATGGCAACCGCAATGGAGCCAACGAAAAGCCCGAAGGCAATTTGGAATAAAGTGCGCACGACAGCCCCAGGCAGTTTGTCAAAAAGCGTATTTGGGGGTGGCGCTAAATCACCAGCAGCAACAGCCTCAGCGTGAAGCAATTCGAAGGCCTCGTGGGTGATTTCCTCGTCAATACCTTGCAAGACATCACGAGGGACTTCTGCAAACTCAGTGCGGTCAGCGATGTTTACCAAGGTGCTTCCTCCCAGTAGTTGCGCATGCGGGTGAGTAGAACAGCCATGCCGATACCAAGCACTAAACCAAAGAACGCAGCAACCGCAAGGTTGACAGGAATATTGGGTAGGTGTGGGGTCGCACCCGCAACCGCAGACTCGGTGACTTCAACGAAGTTAGGGTTAACCGTTTCGTAGAGCTCGAATTCCATTTCTCGCGAACGCGTGTTAGCAAGATAGCCCATCTTTTTGGAAATCTTTTGAGCAAGCTCATCAAGGCGGGCCTTGAATGCCGGCATTGTGCGCCACTCGGCCAGCGCCTCATCTAGCAATGCAATGCGAACCCCGCGCTCTTTGCCAAGCGCAGCTTGCTGTATGTCAAGACCTGCAAGCTGCTTGTCAAAATCAAGCCGCATAGCATCAGGCGTGTAATTGCGCGAACCCTCAACACGCTCTGCTTCCAAGGATAACTGGGATGCCTTTGCAGCCAGAAGAGCCTCTTTTTCAAGGATGGCGGGGTGAGATGGCTTGAATCGCAGGGCGAGAGTTTTGAGCTCAGACTCAATCGTGCCGATATCGCCTTTAAGCTGGCTCAACCGTGGGTTGGCGACTTCGCTGTGGCTTGATTCAACAAATTCAGGGCGCGCATCTCGTAGCAAAACAATCGTTGAGCGGCGGTCAGTGATTGTGCTAAGAGTGACATCGAGCTCAGCAATCTTATTGCGGAGGCCTTGGATCTGACTTGAAAGAGCGGAGAATTCAGAGCCAAAGTCGACCGAATCATTTGCGCTCATTAGCCCGAGCCGCTCAGTAGTCAGCTGAGTGATTTCTTCTTTTGCGGTGTCGACGGCACGCTGCAAAACAGCTCGCATTTTTGCCTCGCTGGCACGCGAAGATTGCTCAAAATGCCGTTGCAGCTGGACAACATATTCATTTGCGACGAGCTCGGCTAGGCGAGGGTCTTGATCCCAGGTGGTGACGACCGTGAAGCCAAACTTGTCGGTGTCGATGTCAGTATTCTTTTCGAGATAAGCTGAATCTCGCTCTGGCACATTAGCCGAAACTCTTGCCCGGATTTCGCTCGTCTTAAGAATGCCAACCATCGAATCTTGGACGAGAGGGTTGTTGTTAGGAAACTTAATATTGTTGGGTAAATTCGACTGCTCTCGGGTGAGGCTGAAAGACTCATTTACCGTTGGCAAGAAGAAGCGTGCCTGAGCCCGATAAACTGGGGTCATGCTTTCAGAAATCAACCATGCTGAAGCCACAGAAGCAGCGACAATCAATATCACTACATACAGACGCTCGTAAACAAGCATCAACGGGCCTTTGTCTTGATTATGCAAGGACTTGGGTGATTATCATGGGTGAGTCCGCCAGCGCGCGGTAGGCAAAAGGAAAGTAAGTCCCTGCCGCAGAGATGATCGGGGAAGCATAGTTTATCTTACTGTCACGCATATTGTGAATTGGATTAAGATAATCGGTCATAGAGCTTCCTCGGAAAGCGCCTCGCGGTACATCTTTTGACCAAGGATACGACCACGCCAAGCAGCGGGCATTGCACCCATACCGAGCAGAAAGCGGCTTTTCCAGAAAGGGCGCATAAGTGTGCCGAAGACAGCCCAAGCCAAGCCAGGGTTGGCGAAATTCCCGACAAGAAAAGCGTAAAAAAGATGAGCTATGCGTGAAAAGGGGCCGTATTCGCACAAAAAGATGTAGGTCTCATTGGCTGCATTATTGCAAACAGCTACAGAATCAAAGCGGCTACCGAAATCATCGTGCCGCACATCTTCGTAGTGGTCGACCTCGGCCAGTGGGTCCATGATCATTTTTAGGCCCATGCGCTTGCACATAAAGCCAAGTGGTAGCTCAAGGCGGTGCACATCTCCTCGTAAGCGTGGGTCGAAACCACCCGTAGCTTTAAGTACATCAGCGCGAAAACTCATGTTGGCCCCGCAGAAATGGTCGCACTCAACAGCGGTGGCGGTATGGCGAGTTGTGCGGTCAAGGATAAATCCTGGCCAGAAAATCAAATTGCGCAACCGTGTCGTTTTTTCATCAGGCGTGCCAGCGATGTTGTTAATCGGTGGGCCTGCAACGCCGCCGACTTGAGTGTCGGCCTCATAGTGTCGAGCAATATTTTCGAGCCAAAAGGGTCGCGGCACCGCGTCGTCATCAAGGAAACAGCACACATCGCCCGTGGCCGCTTTAATCATGGAGTTTTCGGCAAAAATAATTGTGCCAATCTCGTCAGTCGTAATCTTGCGAAGGTTGATATTCGGGTGGGCCTCTTCAAAAGCTTCGACGGTCGCAACGCCCTCTAGATCGTGTTTTACACGCAAGAAAACAAGGATTTCATCAGGCTGACGCGATTGCAGCGCCAAGCCCTCTAAGTTGCGGCGAAGCAATTTAGGGCGTTTAAGCGTGGGGACAAGAACAGATAAGCGCATCAGGAGGCAGTGGATTCAAGAGCTAGACGGTAGGCGCGCACATGTTGTGCCGCAGTTTTTTCCCAGGTAAAGGTAGCCGCCCATTCAAGCCCGGCTCGAATGAGTTCGCCTCGCTCAGGGCCAGGCTGGGTCGTGCGCTCTAAACCAGCCGCAATCGACTCGCCATCATGTGGGTCGACGAGTAGCCCAGCGGGGCCAGCGACCTCGATTAGCGAGCAGGCATTTGCCGCGACAACAGGCGCGCCACAAGCCATGGCTTCAATCACTGGAATGCCGAAACCTTCGAGGAAGGAAACGAGCGCAAATGCCGAGCAATTGCCATAAAGCAAAGGGATGTCTTCTGTGTCAACAAAGCCAGTAAGCAAGACATCTTGGTCATGCCCGCGCGCAACAATGCGAGCCCACATCTCGTCAAATATCCAGCCCTTGGCACCCGCTAAAACGAGCTGACCAGAGTAGCCGCGGCCGCGCATAATCTGAAACGCTTCGCATAGGCCCTCGATGTTTTTGTTGGGCTGAAGCGTGCCGAGATAAAGGATAAACTCGCGGTCGATGCCGTATCGCTTTGCGAGATGCGCACGGTCGGCTTCTGGGTCGGTCGGCGGGTGCAGCCCTTCAGAGATGCCGTGATAGACCACTTGAATGCGATCAGGGTCGATGTCAAAAGCATTGACGATATCAGTTTTGGAAAACTCACTGACCGCAATAATTTGATGTGCACGGCGGCAAGAAATCGGCACAGTCGCTTCGTGGTCGGCTACCCATTCTTTTGGCAAGCCCTCAGGTGCACGCAGATAAGCCAAGTCATGAATTGTCAGCACGCGTGCGGCTTTGCGAGAAGGCGGCAAAATATCACACGGCCCATGAAAAAGATCGTGCTTTCCGCCAAGCAGCCTAGAGTCGCTGGGCACTTGAAAACGCCGCAACCAGCTCACGGGCAGTCGGGTGAGCTTGTGGCTCGAAATACCTGATTCACGCACGGTCTCGTGCATTTTTTCGAGATGGCGCCCGCTTGAGAAATTGAAATACAGCCCCCAATCCCAGTCAGCAGGCGCCAGCGCGGGCATGCGCTGAAGTATTTCCATGCCATAGCGATAAACCCCGCCCTTGTGAAAACCCGAAAGGGCCAAGGTCGTGGCATCGAAGAGGATTTTTGTCATCGCAGGCAGCCTAGGTCGGTGCGTGGGTTAGCGGTCGAGCTGCAGGCACTCGCCGTAAGCAGCGAGGGTCTGCTCGGCGCAGAGTTCCCAAGTGTAAGGTTGAGCGCGCTTAAAACCACGGTCGCGCAACTCGTCGCGCAGCTTTTTGTCGCCGTCCGTTTTTAGTAAGAGCTCTCGCAGCGCGTCGCTGTCGTCGGGGTCGAAGAGTTTCGCCGCACCACCCGCAATCTCGGGCAGGGAGGCGCAAGTCGTGGTTAAAACAGGGGTACCTGCGGCCATGGATTCAAGGACGGGCATGCCAAAGCCCTCGTAGCGAGAGGGCAGCACCATGGCGCGCGCGCCTGCAAGGAGAGGCGCGAGGTCAGATGGATCAACAAAGCCAAGAAAACGCAAGCGGTCGCGCATTTTGGGGAAGCGGGCGACAATGCCATCAATCTCTTGCACGCCCCAACCCGCGCGGCCAGCGATAACAAGGTTGGCTTCAGGTGGGTGAGCTGAATGGCAAGCCGCACCGTAGGCCTCAAGCAGGGTAGGCAAGTTTTTTTTCGGCTCAACCGAGCCAACAAAAAGGAAGTAGGGCGCGTCGCTGACCTTGAGCTTGCTTCGAGTCGTTTGGATTGCGCCCTCGTTTTGTGAAGCAGCTCTAAAGCTGGCATCTACGCCATGATAAATCGTGCGCGTGCGCCCTCGTGGCACCCCATAGTGGCGGACAAGCTCGTCACGCGTGAAATCGCTCACGCAAATCCAGAAAGTCGCGCGCTGAGCGAGCTCGTGTGTGGCTTGGTGCAATTGCTCAACCCACTCAGCCTTTAGGAACTGCGGGCGATGCAGAAACATCAAATCATGGGCGGTTACAACAACCCTGGCTTGTGTGCGCCCGACGCGTCGCGCTTCAGGTAAGTGCAAAATATCTTGCTCGCCCATGAAGCCGTCCATGGAGAGCCCGCAGCGATTTAGCGCGTTGAGCCATTCGGGGGTCATCCACCAGTGTCGCATTGATGTGCCGTGCCGGCGATAGCTTTCAAGAGTGGCGAGGTGGCGCGGGTTCAGAAAAGCGGTCAGCAGGGTGTAGTCGGCGCCTTTTGCTTTGAGCAGGCGGGGGATGAGTTGCCGCCAATACGAGTCGATGCCGCCCAAGTTTTGGGTGCGGGCAAGTCGGTGAGCCTCGAGAAGGACGCGCATGGGGGTTGGCTAGGGCTTTGGGCGGGGGGCTAATTCACGGTAGTGCTGATCGATTTCAGCCCAATGTCGCTCGGGACTAAAGTCTTCACGCACCCAAGTGCGCATATTTTGCCCGCGCGTCGTTAGTTTTTCGGGCTGTTCCGCAATTTCTTCGAGTATAGCCGCCAAAGCTCCGGCGTTTTCACTTGGGAATGTCCAGCCACGCTCTGGAGGCAGCAGCTCGGGCACACCTCCTGCGTGAGATGCCACAGAGGGGCGGCCAAGCGCACCCGCTTCAAGCACCGTGAGAGGGGAGTTTTCTGGCACACGAGAGGGCAGCGCCTGCAAATGCGCGCGTTTGTAGGCCAGGTTCATGGCAGCTTTGTCGAGATGGCCTAAGAAAGTCACGCGATGCTCCAAACCAAGGTCAGCAACAAGTTGCTTGAGTTTTGATTCTTGGTCGCCTTGGCCCGCGATTTCGAGTGTCGCCTCTGCGGCTCGGCCTTTTGCCTGATGCAGCGCGTGTAGAAGAATATCGACCCCTTTCGATGTAAAGAGCGTGCCAGCAAAGAAGATACGCAGATGGCCCTCATCAGGCTTTGGTGTCTCAAGCGGCGAGCTCTCTTGCAGCGCGATCGGCAGCCGCTGCACCACAGTTTTACCGTCTGGGAACGGAATGCCCTCTTGAAGGGCCTGGGTCGGGCAAAGAAAGCGTGAAGTCGCCTCAAAAACAGCTTTTTGGTCAACTTTCAAACAAAAATGGTCACGGACGCGCAGGACAGCCCCCTTTAGGCCAACACGAGGTGCTTTCGCGGGGTTTGGGTCAACGAGCGTAAAGTCATGCACCGTCATGAGTAACGGAAGACCTATATATTGGATAGTAGAAAAAACGGTTCGGCGGAAAGGGAGGAGGTTTTGGATATGCACCAAATCAGGCTTTTCCGCCTGAATAAATTGGGTCAGGCAGTGCGCGAGGGCGGGGTTATGGCGACGGAAATCTAAATGCCGGCGCAGAGGGCCAGTGTTGAAAGGGTAGCGATAGTGGGCGCTTGGCCGAGCCTCGCTTGCGTCTGGAGACTCATGATCGAGAGAAAAAAGACAAGTTTCGTGGCCTCGGGACTCCATTTGAGGCAGAAGCTGGCGTAAATATTCCGTTGCGCCACCATGAATATGGGGGCCGTCGTGGAGGTGGAGGATTTTCACGCGTTCTGGGGCTTGTTTCTTAGGATGAGGTCAATTATCGTGCGAAAAAGTATGAAAAAGGGCTAAAGTTTTTGATTTCCGTAGTGATTCTATGCCAATTGTTGTTTGCGATTTCCAAGAATCGGCCGAAAATTTAGTGTGCGACCTGTGAATAGTAGAGCGTAAGTCGAGTTATTGTAACTGTTTATAGATATCGGCAGGTAATTTCCCGACATGCGGTTTTTTTGGAAAATCAAACACAGAACCGCCGATATTTACCTCAAGGGCTACGGCTCTGTCAAAAGTAGGCTCAAAAAAGGGCTTGCATTTGGCTGGCGAGACTGCACAATGTTTCGCCAACTTTCCGTTGAACTCCTTTTGACGGAAATACCAACTCACAATCCGGTTACGATTCGCCTTTTCCTGGCGTTTCTACCAACCTAAAAACTCGGCCACAGTGCCACACGAGGAATAGGAATGAAGGTTCGCCTGCTCAACATCGTAGCTATCGCTGCAATTACTCTCTCTGCTTCCGCGATCGCCCAAGAGGCTTCTCTTGAGCGCGCAATGGCCGACTACAACAGTGGTCTGGTCGCTCCTAACGGTTCTGCTGGCCTCACCATCTCTGGTGACGCTCGTGTCCGTAACGTTACTGCTGACGATGTCAACGCAATGAATGCTGATGTCCGCACACGCTTGAACTTCTCGTTCAACATCAACGACGACGCTTCTGCTTTCTTGCAGTTCACTGGTAATTCCAACTGGGGCTCCAAGACTCTTGCTGGCGATTTTGGTGCTGACGCTTTCAACGGCGAAGACATCAACCACAACGGTGAGTTCTCTCAAGCATGGGTTAATGTCAACAACGCTCTCGGCGATGGTGGCTCCACCAAGATCGGTGCTTCTTACTACACATTCGGTTCTGGTCGTATCCTCGGCACAGACGAGTGGGATGGCCTTCCACAAGCTTTCGAAGGTCTTTGGTACAGCAACGAAGCTGGTGGCTTGAATCTTAACGCTTTCTACATGAATTTAGTCGAGATGGGCTCTACTTCATCTGATGTTGACCTCATGGGCCTCACTTTTGATTACGAGCTTGCTGGTTTCGCTCTTAGCCCATACTGGCTCCGTCAGTCTGGCGATGCTCTTCCTACTGAGCACCACGACTGGATGGGCGCGTCATTCGCTGGTTCTCTAGCAGGTTTCGGCATCGATGGCGAAATTGCTCAGTTCGAAGCTTACGGTACCGATTCCGTTAAGGCATGGGCCCTCGGCACATCCTTCGAGCTTGGTGCTTTGGCCTCCATGGGTCTTGATAGCGCAATCACTTTCAACATGACTGATGCAGAAGCTGGCTTTGAAGCCTTTGAAGACGCTTTGGGAAACACTATAAATGTTCGTCACAACCAAGCTGGTCTTTCTGACCTGATGGCTGGCGGCGTTTGGGGTTCTGGCGAAGCTGACACAATGAGCCTTGGTTTCTCTTTCAGCCCAGCTGAAGGTTGGAACGGTGCTCTTGGCTACCACGACATCACTGTTGGTGGTGCTGACTGGACAGAGATCGACCTCACCATGGGTCACACCTTCAACGGTGGTCTCGAAGCCATGTTCGGCCTTGCCATTGCAGATGAAGACGGTGTTGTTGGTGACGACAAGACTTTCTACACAGTCCTTTCCATGGACTTCTAAGTCTGAGTCTCTGACTCAGCAAGCAGGCGCGCCTTCGGGTGCGCCTGCTTCTTTTTTTACTTTATTGAGTGGAATAGTCGGTAAGGGTAGAATGCTCGAGATTCAAACTTAGCGACCCCGCTTTTAGACGACCCCTAACAGGGAAACCAAATGAACATTCACCTCACTACTTTTGCTGCACTTTTAGCAGCCCTTTCTTTTTCATCTGCTGCTTATGCGCAAGAGGATTCTCTTGAGCGTGCTCTAGCTCAATACAACTCGGGCCTCACGGCTCCAATGGCTTCTGCCGGCGTTTCGGTTACTGGCGATGCCCGTGTCCGTAATGTTATGGCATCTTTCGACAACATTGTTGATGTCGATGTCCGCACCCGCTTGAACTTTGATTTCAACATCAACGATCACGCACAGGCTTTCATTCAATTTACGGGCAACTCTAACTGGGGTTCTAAACTAACGCTTGACCCTCTTACAGACACCAACTCTACTTTCAACGGCGCTGACAACAACAACAACGGCGAGCTCTCCCAAGTTTGGGTCGAGACCGTCAATGCTCTTGGCGACGGTGGCACAGCTCGCATCGGTGCTTCCTACTACACCTTCGGCTCTGGGCGTTTGCTCGGCACCGACGAGTGGGACGGCCACCCTCAAGGCTTCGAGGGTGTTTGGTATTCCAACGAGCATGATGGCTTTGCTCTCGAAGGCTTTTACATGAGCATGGTTGAGGGTGGCGTCCTCCAATCTGACATCGATTTAATCGGTGTCACGGTCGACTACTCACTTGATTTATCTGAAAGCAGTAAGATTGCTTTAAGCCCTTTTTGGCTGCGTAAGTCAGGTGACATGGGCACCGACGCATCCCACGACGATTGGCGCGGTCTTGGCCTTAACGGCCTGTTCCTCGGTTTCGACTGTGATTTCGAAATGGCTTGGTACGAGGCCTATGGCGCTGACAGCGCAATGGCTTGGGCTTTTGATACGGCCTTCGACCTCGAAATTCTCGAAGAAGTTGGTCTTGGCTCACTTGTTACGATTGCTTTTTCAGATACCGAAGATGGTTTCGAGGTCATCACCAGCTCAAGCACTGGGCGCACAATCAACCAACGCCATAATGCGGCTGGTCTCAGCGACACCATGACAGGTGGTCTATGGGGTTCTGGCAAAGCCTCAACAATGAGTCTTGGTTTTACCTTCACGCCTCTTGATGGCTATAACGGTGGCATTTCCATGCACGACATCACCATGGGCGGTGTCGATTACAGTGAGTTCGACATCACTCTAGAGACAACCCTCGGTGGCGGTCTCAAAGCAATGGGTGGTTTGTCAATGGTCGATCGTGATGGCTCTTCCGAGCTTGACGAGACGATTTACGCTGTCCTTAGCATGGATTTCTAAGCGAGTCCGTTTACGCGATTGGGCGCCCTCATTTTGAGGGCGCCCTTCTTTTTTTTGCGGACGAGTCGCTCGGTTAGCGGTCGAGCTAGGGGTTGACTTGCACAATTTTGCGCTCAGGCCAGCGCAGCGCAGCGAGGGCTGTTGGTGGCGGCGTTTGTTGGCCGACCGCCCTTTGTTGGTTGCGATAGCCGGCAGAGAGATCGACGCACCAGGCATTGCGCCCGGGGCCGAGCGGCTCTTCGACGGGGCAATCCGGGAAAAGATAGGGGCCGCGGTGAACGGGCTGGTGACTGACATCAACGGCTCGCCAGTAATGCCCAAAGGCAACATCAGGCAGACCGGATGGCCACTCGCTCCACCAAGCGACTCGCTCAACATAGCGGGGCTTGCCGCCAGCTTCGAAGGGAGTCTCGGTCGGCTGCTCGATGCCGCTCGTGCAAACACCGACAGGGTTTTCATTTTGCAGAGCCAGGCCAGCCTCGATGCTTGGGCGGGGAGTCTTGCGCTCAAGCAATTGCGCCTCAATCTGCTGCTCAAAGTGGAGGAAGGCTTCGTCAGCAGGCAGGGTAAGCCCTCTGAGTCGATCAATCGCCATCGGCTGCCAACATGCGTGGGTAACAACTAAATCGCGCCGCTCAAGGGCGAGGGGTAGGGTCGCAAAAAAAGAAACCAAATCTGCGCGAATCGCCGAGTCGGCCAAGATTTGCGGCACGGGTATGCCGTCTTCGTGGATGGTTTGCTTTTCGCCGTAGAACCACTGGTTGCCCTTGCGGTGCTTGCCAAGCAGCAAATTAAGCTCGTGGTTTCCGCAAACACACTGGGCTTGGCCTGACGCAACCCATGGGCGAATCAACTCGACCACGCCAGCGCTATCTGGGCCGCGGTCAACGAGGTCGCCTAAGAAAACTAAACTGCGCCCCTGCGGGTGAGTGCCGTCGGCCTCGTAGCCAAGCTTGTGCAGCAACTCTTGCAGTGCCTCAAGCTCACCATGCACATCACCTATGAGGTCGAGTGGACCATCAGCAAGGGGCTGGACGAGGCGCGGCATGCGCCAATTTTAGGCGGGCTAAGCCTCGTCGTTTTCGGTGATCTCGGCGACTTGCTCGTCAGCGTTGACCGGCTCGTCGCTGCTTGTTAACGGAAGGCCCGTTTCCATGCGCGGCGCATCAGCCCAAAGCGTGTCGAGGTCGTAAAACTCACGCGCGCTTTCAGTCAGGATGTGAACGACCACCGAGCCAAAATCGCAGAGCATCCATTCGGAGCGTGCAGAACCCTCGATTGCGCCATGATGGCCAATGTCGGTTTTTGCCGCAGCTTTAAGCGACTCACTCAGCGCCTTGGTTTGGCGGGAGGATCGCGTCGTCACCATGACAAAAAAGTCAGTGACAAAAAGCAGGTCAGAAACATCAAGGATGTCGATGTTTTCGCCCTTAAGGGAATCGGCCTCACACGCCAGAGCTTGTGCAAGCTCTAGCGCGTGGGCCTTTGATTCTTGAATCTTTTGAGTCATAGACTCGCGCCGCTTAACCCAAGAAGAAAGGGAGGAGGAGCAAGCTCACAACGCTCATCAACTTGATGAGAATGTTGAGCGATGGGCCGGAAGTGTCTTTGAAAGGGTCACCAACGGTGTCGCCCACAACAGACGATGCGTGTGGCTCAGAGCCTTTGCCGCCGTAGTTGCCCTTTTCGATGTACTTCTTAGCGTTGTCCCATGCACCACCAGCGTTGGACATGAAGATGGCCATCATGACGCCACAAGTTAGTGAGCCTGCAAGCAAGCCACCAAGCATGTTGACGCTAATCATGCCGACAACAATCGGTGCCGCAATAGCGAGTAGCCCAGGAAGGTACATCTCTTTGATCGCACCTTTTGTCGAAATCGACACGCAGGCTTCGTAGTCAGGGTCTTGCGTGCCTTCGAGGATGCCTGGCATCTCGCGGAACTGGCGGCGAACTTCGTCAATCATGGCGAAAGCTGCGCGACCAACGGCGTTCATGGTCATGGCGCCGAACAGGAATGGCAACATGCCACCGATGAGCATGCCAATCACGACATCTGGGTTTGTGATGGCAAGGTTGAACTCGTCGCCCATGCCTTTTTGTGCTGCGAGGCCAAAGGCCGAGAAGAAAGCAAGTGCCGTTAAAGCTGCCGAGCCAATCGCGAAGCCTTTGCCAATTGCGGCAGTCGTGTTACCAACTGCGTCGAGGGCATCGGTGCGCTCACGGACCTCAGGGGGGAGCTTGGCCATTTCAGCCATGCCGCCCGCGTTGTCGGCCACAGGGCCGTATGCGTCAACACCGAGGGAAATGCCCAAAGTGCTCAACATGCCAACAGCTGCAAGTGAGATGCCGTAAATACCTGCAAAGTGGTGTGCAATCGCAATCACGATAGCGATGACCAAAACTGGCAGGCAAGTCGACATCATGCCAACGCCAAGGCCGGTAATGATGTTTGTGGCTGTGCCCATTTCAGATTGCTCAGCAATCGACTGAACTGGCTTGTACTCAAAGGCAGTGTAGTACTCAGTGATTTTGCCAATGATGACGCCAGACGCAAGACCCGCAACAATTGCGTAGAAGAGGTTGATGCCTAGCAGAGCTTGGCCGTTACCGTAAGTAACGCCTGTGAAATCAAGCGTGCCCGTCAGCCAGTATGCGATACCGACCAAAAGTACAGAAGCAATCAGCAGACCGCGGAAGAGCGCGCCGTGAATTTTTTCTTCGTCTTCGGTTTTTACGAAGAAGGTGCCGATGATGGAAACAAGGATGCCAGCACCAGAAAGCATGAGTGGCAAGTAGATGAGGTCTGTTTTGCCAGTATCGGCCATCATGAACAGGCCAAGAGTCATGGTCGCGATGATTGAACCCACATAGGACTCAAAAAGGTCAGCGCCCATTCCAGCTACATCGCCAACATTGTCGCCAACATTGTCGGCGATGGTTGCAGGGTTGCGGGGGTCGTCTTCTGGGATGCCGGCTTCAACTTTGCCGACGAGGTCAGCGCCAACATCAGCGGCTTTGGTGTAGATGCCGCCACCAACACGAGCGAACAGCGCAATCGAAGAAGCGCCGAAACTAAAACCAAGGACGCTCTGCAAGCCGGGCTCAGTGATGCCGTAAAGCTCAGTGAAAATAGCCACGCCCAAAACGCCAAGGCCAACTACAGTCAAGCCCATGACGGTACCGGAACTGAAGGCGATCGTTAGGGCCGGTGAAAGGCCAATGCGAGCGGCTTCTGTGGTGCGGACAGCGGCGCGGGTGGCCGTGTGCATGCCAATCCAGCCAGCAAGGGCGGAGGCGAAAGCGCCAGCAAGGAAGGCAATCGTAGTATCAATGCCACCACCCATATCTGCGCCGAGCGCGTAGATGGCAGTAGCTGCGATGGCCACGAAAATAGCAAGAACTTTGTATTCGGTGACCAGGAAGGCTTTTGCGCCATCTTGAATCGCTTTAGCAAGTTTTTGCATGGTCTCGTTGCCTGGGGAGGCAGCCATGACCTTGCGCTGGTAGTAGAAGGCTGCGACCAAAGCGAGGCCGGCACCGATCCACGGTAGGTTCATCAGGGTTTGATGCATCAATTTTTATGTTGTTGGGGGGTAGGCGCACCTCTTCCGTAATGTGGGTAGAGTGGCCCGAATCAAGTCGCAGATTCTACCCGATTTCAGCGTCGTCCGCAGGCTTTTGCCGCTGCGCACGCAACTCGCGGATATGCGCCAACCTCTTGAGCCTTTTGACGCGGCGATTGCGTAGGAAAAGACCAAGGGCAATCAGCAAAACTGCAGCGATAGGGAGCTGGAATTTGTGCATTAAGTGGGTGGCGTGGTCAAGATTGTCGGCTAGTTTCCAGCCCATCCAGATGGAGACAGGCACACTAATCGCCACGCCGATGCCGTCGAGAAAGATGAACTTCCAGAATTTCAGTCGCAAATTGCCCGCAACAAAATAAGCCAGCATGCGGAACCCAGGCAGGAATCGCGCGAAAAAGACCGCTTTTGTGCCGTGCTTGAGGAAGAAACGGTTGAATCGATGCCGCTTCATGGGGCGCATGTGCCGCCGCAAAACGGGCCATTGATCTACGCCATCGCCCGCAAATCGGCCGAGGCCATAAATAATGGAGTCGCCAACCAAAATGCCAGCCGTGCAGGCAAAAAGCGCGCCCCAATAGCTCAAATCACCCTGAGCAATAAAATAGCCCGAGCCAAGGATGACCACCTCTTCTGACCAAGGCGGCAAGCCAAGACCGCAAGCAACCAGAAGCCCAAAAGCCCAAAGGCCCGGAGCGGTTGCAAGGAGGTCGAGGATGGTATCCATGGCGAGATGTTAGTCGAGCTCAAGGGTGCGAAAGAAGTCGAGCTTGTTCATTAGATAATCTCGGCGCGGACCTTCGGCGAGGGAAAGATAATCGCGATAACTATCTGCGACCTGGGCGGGTTGATGGGGGCCTCCACCGCAGGCGAGCCAGGCTAGCAGTGCAGATGCGGCATCATTGGGCGGCTCGGAATTGGGAGCTTCTTGTTGCAAGAGGTCATTCGACACAATGATATAGGCTTGTAGTTGGGCGCAAGACCAGGGCTGCGGGAGGGCCTTCCGAGAAGTCGCAAGCAAAGTTACGGCTCGTTGAGCGTAGGTCTGCCGCAACTCATAGCTCAGAGGCGACCGTTTTGTCGCCTCGTCAACGCCAAGGGAGTAGGCCGCAAAACGCACCCAGCTGCTGTCGCCCGCGCGAAGAAGGAGCTCGTTAGCGGCCGTAGCTTGCGCCCAGCGATTTTGGGAAACGACATTTTCTTCAAGTTGGCGTAAAAGGAGCCAGTGGCGCGAGCTCAGGATGGCGTCCTCGGCGGGGAGACGGAGTTGTGGCTCGTTTGCATGGGCAAAAACGGCGGCGAGGACGAATAGGGTTGCCAAAAAGCGCGACATTATGATTTTGGTCGCCGCCGTGGCTGAAGAAGTGAAACAAGCCCAATTCCGCCGAACACGATGAGCCAAAGAAGCAAATCTGAGAGCGGGGTTGTGCCGTATTGGAGCTCCCAGTCGTGGCCAAGAGTGAGGAGGCCGCTTAAATCGGGGAGGGCTTGGCTGGCGCTCCAGACGAAACGCGCGATGGGTGATGCGCTTGCGGGAGAATCAAGGGCGGGCCAGGTTGTCATCCAGCCGAAAATGAGGGTGCTTGCGGTCGCCAGCAAAGGGCGAATGCTGGTGTGGCGAACCAAAGCGAGCGCGGCGGCGAGCAGGGGTAGGAAAAAGGCGGCCATCCTGAGGAGCGAAAGTGGGAGGACGAGCGGGCCTTTCGGTCTGGGGATGGCCATGCGTGACATGTCGGTCGCCAATTTTGGTGCGGACTGGTCGTCGCTCAGGCCGATTTTGTGAAAGTCGAATACCCAATAGCCGTCATCGTTTGCCGGGATGAGCTTTGGGTTGATTTTGAGCATTTCACCGGGGCGGAGACTGCCGAAGTCAGGGTGCGAAATCGTTGCGGCTGGATCAGGGAGATTGGCCCAATGCAGGGTGAGGAATAGTTGGCTTCCGTTTGGCCAAGTTTGCGCGCGCAACAAGTGCCCCTCGTCAGTCGGCTGGAATGGAAGTGCGCGGTAAGAGAGTTGCGGCGAGTCTGTAGAGGTTGGTGTCGAAATGGACTTGGCGGCGCCTGCGAGAGTGAGAAGCAGAAGTAGTGCGAGGCAGGCGGCGAGAAATTCGCTCAGCGGCAGTCGTTTGGTTGGGCTTCGCAAAACCTCTTCGTCGGCCCACCCTTGGGCGTGCAGTCGCTGATGGCTTAAATCGCAGGCGCGGTAGATCAGCCAGATGGGGGCGAGTGATGCCAAAGCTAGGTAGTCGCCAAGTGACTGCGTGCCGAGCGTGTGGTTGGAGGAGAGCTGAGCTGCCGCGAGGAAGAGAACTGCGGGGAAAAGAAGTCCGCGCCAATCAAGGAGTTGCCAAAGAAAGCGCCGAGTGAGGAGCATCATGAGGGTGAGCTCCCTATCTGTTGCACCCATGCGGCTAGCGGAAGACAAGGGCTTTCTGGAGGCGCGAGGAAAAGTGCGGTAGGCGCGTTTTCGGCGTTTAGAGCCTGTTTGAGGCAGTTTAGGCCGATGGGGTCAAGTGCCGTGTGTGGCTCGTCAAGCAACACAATGTCAGGGCTTCCAAGCCAAGCGCGAGCAAGATTGAGTCGTTGTTTCCATCCGCGTGAGAGGTTGCCGATTGGTGTGCGAAGTTGTTGTCGTTCAAAACCAAATGACTCAAGGATTGCTTGCGGTGTGCGAGCATCGGGTGCGGCATGGCGAGGTTGTCGCAAGGAGGCGATCTCTTGTAAATATGGCAGGGGCTTGGCGAGTAGTGAAAATTGCGGCTCTTGAGGGCAGTAGCCCAAGGCCCCGTGTCGGCGGACGGAACCCGATGCAGGCTCAAGCAAGCCCGCGAGCGCTCGGGCAAGTGTCGTTTTGCCACAACCGTTTGGCCCTTCGAGCAGCAGGGCTTGCCCACGCATAAGCTCAAAAGACAAATCAAGCTCAAGCAGGCGTTTGCCCCTCCGCAAACGAAGATGGCTTACGCTAAGAAGTGCTTGAGGAAGGTTGTCCATGGTTTAGGCAGAACCGAGAATAGGCACATGGTAGAACTTTCGTCAGAAGAAGGGGATTCCGCTCGGCCCTCATCAGAGCCCGCGCGCGTGATTTTTTATACGCGGCCCGTTTGCCCGTTATGCGACTCAGCCATTCGTTCGCTGCAAACCTGGGTCGATGCCGGGGATGTCATGCTTGAGTTCGTGAATATTGAATCCGACCTTGCCCTCGAAAAGAAATGGGGCTGCTCCATTCCTGTTTTGGAATACGCCGGTCGCGCATTGGCAAAAGGGCGTTTCGATGCTGAGCTCGCAATGGCTAGACTCAAGCGTTGGCGCAACAAAGAAGCGACCCTTTAAATCATGAAGCTAAAACGAAGAGACGATGGTTTTGAAATAGAACTGCGCGATGGCTTGACCATCGGGCGTGTTGCGGCGTCTGATTTAACGATTGCAGACTCATCTGTTTCTCGAAAGCATGCCAAAATTAGAGCTGATGGCGGCGCCTTTGTGTTGTGCGATTTAGATTCGGCAAATGGCACAACCTGCAACGGCTTGCGTGAAAAAGAAATGCCGCTACATGGCGGAGACACGGTTGTTTTCGGGCGCGTGGTTTTTGATGCACTTGCTGAACAAATAGAGGCCAAAGCAACGGTGATTGATGCTGCGCCATTTGACCGAGCGTTGATTGACGAGCCTGCCCCAAGTGCGCCCCCAAGTGCCGCCGCCTATCAACCAACAGCTGCCGACGAAGAGCGCGCTCGTTTACGCCGCGAAGCCGTGAGCGGTCGACGGTCATCAGGCTTGGGTGATTTGTCGCAACAGACACCGCTAATCCGTTTTTTAATATACACTTTTGCTCTCGCCTTTTTAGCGGCGGTCATTTTTGGAGTGCGCTGGATGGCGCATACCGTTTCTGGAGGTTAATTCAAAACCTCTAGCACGCGAGCGGTAAAGTTGAATTAGCGTTCGGCAAAGGCTTGGATTGCATCTCGATATGCGGCCATCGTTTGTTCGGCTGCTTTTTCCCACGAGAATTCTTGAGCGCGCCGGTGCAAAACCGCTGCTGCTTGCTTGCGCCAAGAACCTTCGGAAACGATGCGTTCAATGCCTTCGGCGATTGAATCGACATTGCGCGGATCGACCCGCATACCGGCTTCTCCGGCGACCCATGAGGGTGCCGTTTTGTCGCCAACGACGACGGGGGTTGCGCAGGCCATGGCTTCAAGCACAGGTAGACCAAAGCCTTCGTGAAGGCTTGGGTAGATCAAAGCGAGTGCCCCTTGATAAGCAGCCCGCAACTGACTTTCGGAGAGACCTTCTTTAAGGTGGACACGCTTACGGAATTTTGATTTTTCAAGTTTGCGAAAGAAATCGCCGTAATCCCAGCCGGGGCGACCAATGATGTGCCAATCGGGTGCCGCATCTTTTTGCCATGCAATCTCTAATGCTTTTAAAATACGCATATAATTTTTGCGGGGCTCAAAAGTGCCGACCGTGAGCAAGTAATCACGAGCTTGAGCTGGGTCTTTTGGTGGCTGAAAAAACGGGCTCACGCCATTTGGAATTACGCGCACATCTTCTGGGTTTACTCCGAGCATTTCAGCGTCGCGCACAGAGGGCTCAGACACGACGACCACAATGTTTGCGCGGTTGATGGCGGCACGCACTTTTGCAATTAAAGCCGTAGTATCTCGACCATGAAACTTAGGGTCGACGGCAAATGCAGCATCATGAACAGTCATCAATGTGGCACAAGAGCGCACGGATGGAAAGTCGTAATCCGTCCAGTGAAAAACATCGACCTTTTTCGGAAGACGCCCCGCATCAAGCCCTGGAAGGTGATGCAATTGATGCATGATGCGCTTTGGAAGCCATCCGCGATTCATTGCAACATTACTCGCATTAGCCAACTCGGGCGGGATGTTTCTGCCGCCACGCCAAGAGGGTGCGAACATCTCAAGTTGAGGTGCGCTTGGGTGTCGTGAGAGCTCAATCGCCAGCTCTCGTGAGTAGCGGGCAACCCCAGCGTAATCAAATAAGGCGGGGCGAATGTCGAATCCAATCTTCATTTGCCTAGATTACTTGAGCGCAACCGAGCATGCTCGATAGGAATGAATTAAAACGGGTCGGCGTGAACCGTCACGCGGCAGTTTGGCAGAGCGCTTTCGATGGCTTCACCTACTTCTTCTGATAGGTCGTGTGCTTCGACAAAGCTAAGCTCACGGTGGATGTCGAGATGCAGCTCGACAAATAAATCTGCACCCGATCGGCGTGTGCGCAAATCATGAAAGCCAGCGACCTCAGGGGCGTATGCGTGAACCGCGCGGACAATTGCAGCGGCTTCAATGGAATCGAGCCCGCGATCCATGAGGTTTTCGATGGCTTCAAGGAAAACGACCCGAGCTGTATTCAGGATAAACAGCCCAATAATTACGCCCACAGCTAGGTCGGGCCAAAGCACACCGTCGAGAAGGCTTGAAAGGACAATGCCCCCGATGGCCGCGAGGTTGACCAAAACATCAGCCGCGTGGTGCTGACTATCAGAGTCAAGTGCGGGCGACCGCGTCTCGGCTGCCGCGCTTTTGACTCGCCGAGCCAGCCAAAAAGACACGACTGAGCTAACGGCCATCACGCTGATGCCGAGCCAGGGTAGGTTGAGTTGCGTGCCTTCGCCTAGGAAACGGTTGATCGTGTGGTAAATGAGCCCAAGCCCACTACCGAGAATCAAAAGAGACTGGGCAAGTGAGGCTAGACCCTCAGCTTTGCCGTGCCCCCATGGGTGGTCGGCGTCTGCGGGTCGCTCGGCATGCACGATGGCAATCAAAACCATCAAGGATGTCATCAAGTCAAGCGCAGAATCGAGAGCCGAGCCCAGGACGCCAGATGAGCCCGTTGCCGCAAAAGTGATGGCTTTGAAAACAGCCAATCCGGCAACCACGCTGATGCTTAAACGCGCGGTGCGCAGGCGCAAACTCGGTTGCGCGCTAGGGCCGTTGGAATCAAAACCAGCGTCAATCGGAGAATCATGAGACATGGGAAGGTGCGGCGCACCCGCCGCGTCCATAATCTAAGCGAACGCATGAGCCAACGCTCCCACTCTTCTGAAAAAACTGTCCCGCGACTGCTGGCTGGGGTGGTGAGTTTGTTGATTCTCGGTTTTTTTTGGGTGATTCTCGTTCCCGATTCGAATTCAAACTCAACAGAGGCCACTCTAGCGGGCGAGTCGTCAGGCGGAGGCTCGGCAGAAAGTGATGCGACCGATGCGACTGAGAAAAAGCCCGTTTTCCTAAACCCAGATGATTTCCCTCCGCTGCCCGGCGAGGGGCCTCTTCGCATCGCCATGCGTTATCTGGGCGAAGATGGTGAAGCTGGTTTTGCAAATGAGCAACTTGAGCAAAGTTTACCTGGGTCGATCTCGGGTCGTGTCACGGGGCCCAAGTTTGAGCCGTTGCCTCAAGTTGTCTTGACGATCGTGGGGGGGCCGCAAGATGGCTTGAGTTGCGAGACTGATGAGCAGGGGCATTTTCGCCTGCTTGATTTGATTCCTGGCACGCACTTCATCCGCCTCGCGACCTCTGATGGTGGGCGTTATATGCGTATGCAGCGCATTGGGTCTCGTGGGCGCACGAAGCGCGATTTTGCACTTGGCACGAGCGTTGATCTGCCGATGGCTTTTTTTGATCACAAGGGCAAGCCGCTCATGGGCGCGACCGTCGAGATGGACGGCCGCACTTTTTTGACGGGTGCCGATGGTGTCGCGTGGTGCGCAGGTGCTCCGGCTGGGCCACGCGTGCTGGTGCAGATTCAGGGTGAGGGGCATGTGCCCGTGCGTTTTGAATTAAACATATTGCCTCAGCGTGTTGCCGAGCCGATTCAGATGCCAGCACTTCCGCAAGGCGCGGTGATTCGTGGTCAAGTGAAGTCATGGCCGGGTGGCGAGCTTCCCCGAGTGACCGTTGTGCCGAGAGCCATTCAGCCGGGCCCATTTCAGATTGTGTGGGAAACTTGGCAAGAGGTTGAGGTGGGCGCCGACGGTTTTTTTGAGTTGCGTGGTTTGCCGACCGACCGCATGGTTGATGTGCGCGTTTTTCATGCGGGTGGTGTTGCGTCGCCCAGAGTGCGGGCTTTGCGAGCATCCACTCTTCATGCATCTGTTGTTGAATTTACAATGACGCGAGGTGATGCCCGCATTGCTGGTGTTGTTTTAGACGCTGGTGGCAAGCCTCTTCGTGGTGCAAAAGTTGAGCTCAAAGCGAGTGATCCTGCGGCAGCATTGGCGAGGCTTTACCCGGGTTTGTCCAATGCACCCGCGACTGTTCGACTGCCCGTCCCTGCCGCAATTCATCGCCAAGCGGTCACTAAGCGCGATGGCGCATTCGATTTTGCTTGGGGCGACCACCCGAAAGGAACAGGCTCATTGCTGCTTAAAGTCGAGGCTGATGGTTATCAGGTTGCTCGGCGTGAAATACGATCGGGGCACTCTGATTTGAGGCTTCGCTTAAAGCCGGCCATCCGTAGTGCTCGATTAATGTTGACGGCCGCTGACGATGGGCCGATGCCTTCAGCGTATCTCTGGATCGTTGATGGTGAAACGCACGAAACGGTCGAGCCACAGTTGGGCGACTTGCTACCGGGGTGGTATTCCATCGCAGCCCGTCGCGGCGATCACGATATTTTGGCCAAGCGCGTTTATCTTGGCGCACGCACCGAGTTGGCGATTCGTTAGCTGGCAACGCCTCATCGCAGAGTGTCTAAAATAGCGCCATGCGACGCATCACTTTAGGGACGCCACTTACCACCGAAGATTTACTCGCCGTTGCGCGCGGGGAGTCGGTCAAACTTGTTTTTGGTCGCGAAGCCCAGTCGCGAGTGAAATCGGCGCGGGCATTGGTCGAAAAAATGGTCAAAGCGGGCAAGCCCGTTTATGGCGTGAATACCGGTTTTGGTTTATTGGCGAGCGAACAGATTGACGCCGCTGATGTGGGTCAGCTGCAAAAGAATTTGTTGATGAGCCACGCGGTGGGTTGCGGTGATGATTTGTCGGCAACCGAAAAACGATTGGCTTTATTGCTGCGTTTGCAATCGATGTGCCAGGGCGTTTCGGGTGTGCGACCCGCTGTTGTGAAATGGTTTATGCAACTTTTCCACTCAGGGTGGTTACCGCGCGTTCCCGAAAAAGGTAGTGTCGGCGCTTGCGGTGATTTGGCTCCTTTGGCCCATTTGGCGCTCCCCGTGACGGGTTTAGGCGAATTGGTCTCTCCATCAGGCAAGATGATGTCGACTAAGCGTGGCCTAAAAGAGATTGGCCTCAAGCCCATTGAGCTTGGTGCAAAAGAAGGGCTTGCATTAATTAATGGCGTGCAGATTTCCAATGCCATCGGCCTGGGCGCGTGGGCGAGTTTGCGCAACTTGGCTTCAACAGCTGATGTTGCTGGCGCGTTGAGCGTCGAAGCATTAATGGCTTCGCATCGCCCCTTTGACAAACGAGTAACAGATGTTCGCCCACACGCGGGCGCGCGATGGGTTTCGGCTAATTTGCGCCGATTACTAAAAGGCAGTGAAGTCGCAAAATTCCATAAAAACTGCGATCGAGTTCAAGACCCGTATTCATTCCGTTGCATGCCGCAGGTTCACGGTGCCGCGCATGATGTCTTGGGTGTGCTCGAAGGCGCACTTTTGGTCGAGGCTAATGCGGCAACCGACAACCCGCTGATATTCCCAGCCCAAGGTGATTCGATTTCAGCAGGTAATTTTCATGGTCAACCCATCGCAATGCCACTCGATTATGCCGTCAACGCTTGTTGCGCTTGGGGCAACATTAGCGAGCGCCGCACTGCGGTTTTGATCCACCCCGCTATGAGTGGCTTGCCGGCCTTTTTGACACCGAAGCCAGGGCTTAATTCGGGGCTGATGATTCCCCAAGTCGTCGCGGCCGCCTTGGTCAGTGAAAACAAAATCTTGGCCCACCCCGCGAGTGCAGACACCGTTTCGACAAGCGCCGATCAAGAAGATCATGTCTCGATGGCAAACAGTGCTGCCCGGAAGTTGCGCACCGCCGTCTGGAATGCTGAGCGAGTGTTGGCGATTGAGTTACACACTGCCGCTCAAGCGCGTGAGTTCCATAAGACCTTGCGGGCGGGCGTTGGTGCAGAGAAGGCCTTCACGCTGATTCGCAAACATTTACCCCCTATTCGTTCCGACCGTTATATGGGCCCTGAATTAGACAAAATGCACGAGCTCGTTCACGCTGGCGCTTTTGTGATTTAATTCATGCGTGACCCGCTCCACCGAGTCTCGGTAAAGTACAAATTGGCGTTTGGCTTTGTTGGCCTCTGCCTGTTGGCATTTGGCGCGGGTGGCTTCTTTATCTCACGCACAGCAAAAGCGGCCCTTGAGATTGAAATTCACGAGAGGCTCGAATTTCAATCTCAGGCCTACGCTACTGATTTGCACGCTCAGCTTGAGATGCTGATGCGCCGCTCGGAAGACTTTGCATCTGACGGTTACATTCGTGATCACCTTGGTCGGATTGGTGACGCGTCGGGCGTTGATGCCGAGCAATTACGCGATGAGCTACAGCGTCATTTGCGAGTGAATAAATTACCGCTTGAGAGTACCTTTCAAGATTTACTCCTTGTTGATGTAATCGGAAACCCCGTAGTTGCGGTTGTTGATAGTGAGAGCCCGATGTCGATAGAGTTGTCAAAATGGGCGATTCAACGGTCAGAATCGAGCTGTAGCCGCATTTTCGAGGGGGATGTCGGGCAGGCGCCGACCATTTGCATTGCGACACCCATTTATGGTTTGCGCTCGAGCGAGCCCATCGGTCGTTTGCTTGCATCTATCCGCGTGGGTGTCTGGATTGCGGGCGCGATGCAAACCGACCGCATCGGCCGTGATCGCTCCGTCGAAGATGTTAGCTTGCGTTTAACCGACCCTGCTGGGGGGATGCTTATTGTTCCACCTCAGTTCTTGAATTACCGCGGGGCCATTCATTCATCGGTTCCGATTTTATTTGGGCGTGGTTTGTTGGTGCTCAGTCAAGCCGAAGCAAAAGAAAACGATGCCTTGCGTGAGGCTGATGATTTCTTTCAGCAAAGTTACCCAATCGGTTCATCAGGTTGGTCGGCAGAAGTTTCTATCCATGCGGCTCGTGCGCTACAGCCTGTTTCAGGTATGCAGAGTGAGTTTTTCTTACTAGGGGTTATTTTGTCTCTGGTGAGTATATTACTCCTTTATTTCCCTTTACGATTCTTGGCTCGGCCGATTGCTAATTTGCGTGACGCAGCATTGCGTATCCGGCAAGGAGACTTCTCAACTCGTGTCGAGGTTGAAACTTCAGATGAGTTGGGCGATTTGGCCATTTCTTTTAATCAAATGGCCTCTGCGGTCGAGTCGCGCACCCGCGAATTAGAAGCTACTGCGGTTGTCATGCAAGAGAGGCAATCTGAAGCTCGCGCTCAACGCAATCGATTAGACGGCGTCATTTCCGCCATGCAAGACGGCGTTGTTGTTTTAAGTGCGAGCGGTGATGTTTTGCTCAGCAACCATGCAGCCGAACCGCTACTCAAAGTTTTTGGCGCACATCCTGATTCGGCCTACTCTGACAGCCGACGAGATTGCAAAGCTTATGCCGATATTAGTACTCATTGTCGCGCGTGTTTAAGTGATTTACATGCGGGTGCACGTTCTTGTTTGCTCGACATTGACAAACGAGTCATTGAGGTCCATGCCACACCGCTCGCTATGGCTGGCGCTGACGGCACGGGGCGCATTCTGGTTGGGCGCGATGTCACCGATCGCATCGCCCGTGATGAGCGAGAAATTCACCAAGAGCGCTTGGCCGTTTTAGGTGAAGTTGCAGCCGTGATGGCCCATGAGTTAAATAACCCACTCGCAAGTATCAGCATGTTTAATCAAATGATGACCGATACGCTTGACGAGGGTCATCCTATGCGTGAAAACACGGAAGTGATTGCCCGCAATACTGAAACTTGCAAACGAGTGATTGCTGAGTTGCTCGGGTATGCCGCCGATTCGGGCACAGAGTCAAGTTTGACTGATTTGCATGTCGTCCTGCAAGATGTTGCGCGTTTCTTGCGGCCGCTTGCTGACCGTAGCAATGTAAATATTGAGTTGCAGCTCGAAGCCCAGTCATCGATGGTCGAAGGCGACGATGTTCAACTGCGCCAAGTCTTTGTCAACTTGGTCATGAACGCAATCCAGGCGATTGAAGGCAGCGGGCGCGTGTTAGTTTGCACGATTGAAGATGGTGCGAAAATCTGGATTGATGTCATCGATAGCGGCGCAGGTATTTCCGCTACCGCACAAGGCGAGATTTTCAGGCCGTTCTTCACGACAAAGCCACGCGGCGAGGGCACGGGGCTTGGCTTGCCGACCGCAAAACGCATCGCCGAATTGCATGGCGGCGGCCTTGAGTTGGTGAAGAGCTCTGAATCAGGCACACATTTCCGCGTGCGGCTGAAGAATGTGGGCATAGAAGCTTAAACTACAAACCATGAATCGCCCCATCGCCGCCCCCGACCTGACGCAACTCCGCGTTTTGGTTGTTGATGACGAGGCTGACATCCGGCTCGGGCTGACGCGATTGCTGGCGACCCTTGGGGTTCAGGCGCGGCAGGCAGGCGATGCACACGAAGCGCTTGCGGCGTTCGACGAAAGCAACTGGGATTTGGTCCTCACCGATTTAATGATGCCCGGGATGACCGGCGCCGAGCTGCTTGCCGAGATCAAAAAAGATTTCCCCGAGACCGCAGTTGTTTTGCTGACGGGCTTTGGCACGGTTCAGACGGCCGTGCAGTGCGTGCAAAATGGCGCATCACATTTTTTGACGAAGCCTTTTGATAATCAAGAAATCCTAAGTATTGTGCGCCGTCTTGGCTGTCAACTCCTTGCCCGCAAGGCAGTTACGGCAGAGTCTGAGTTCTCTGGCGGGCCGGCTATGATTGCCGAAGACCCTGCGATGCGCAAAGTTATTGAGCTCGTCGATATGGTCGCTCCTCGGCCTGTCCCCGTGTTGGTCGAAGGCGAAAGCGGTTCCGGCAAAGAGGTCGTTGCCCGTGCGGTGCATGAGCGCAGTCAAGTTTCCGGCAAGCCGTTTGCGGCCGTCAACTGCGCCGCCCTTTCCGATACCCTCCTCGAATCTGAGTTGTTTGGTCATGTGCGCGGCGCGTTTACGGGTGCCGATAAAGATCGCCGCGGGCTTTTTGCCGAAGCGGGCGGTGGCACTATTTTTCTTGACGAAGTCAGCTCGATGTCGGCGGCATTTCAGGGCAAGCTACTGCGGGTTCTACAAGAAAAAGTCGTCCGGCCTGTTGGCGCTTCGGGCGATGTACCG